>JAEEGH010017328.1_pt1 | contig 15373 bp, 10 predicted proteins | sample 9134181 | NCBI WGS metagenome assembly JAEEGH01 (sample SAMN16246544, study PRJNA631951) | gut metagenome | biome: gut microbiome; feature: rumen; material: DP-attached | host: Bos | place: Iran: Karaj | collected 2018-10 | reverse complement strand
TACCATCTGGTTCTTAGCAGGTGCACCAACAATGCGGTCTCCCTTTGCTGTAAAACCTACGATAGATGGAGTTGTACGTCCACCTTCTGAGTTCTGAATTACTACTGGTTCACCGTTTTCCATTACGGCAACACAAGAGTTTGTTGTTCCTAAGTCAATACCTATGATTTTTCCCATTTTATATACCTCGCTTTCTAATTTACAAATTACTGTTTAGGCACTTTCACCATAACTTTCGCATGGCGAATTACCTTATCTTTGAGCTTGTAGCCCTTGAGATAAACCTGAGCCAGAGTTTCCTTCTTGGCTTTTTCATCTTCCATACGGCCGATTGCTTCGTGCTCGTCAGGATTAAATTCATCTCCTTCCTTGCCGTAGCCTGTAAGACCGTATTTGTCTTCAAGCATCTTTACAAGATTCTTGTTAATCATCTTGATACCGTCGGCAATTGCTTTTGCATCCTTTGCGTCCTTTGCAGCGTCAATTGTGCGGTCAAAATTGTCCAGACTGTCAAGCAGGTCTGCCAGAAGTCCGGCATTTGCGTAGTCGTAAGTGTCCTGCTTTTCTTTCATCATGCGCTTGCGGTAGTTGTCAAAGTCTGCTGCGCGGCGTAAGAGCTGATCTTTAAGGTCAGCATTCTCTTTTTCAAGGGCAGCAATGCGCTCTTCTGGAGTCTGCTCTTTCTTCTCAGCTTCTGGAGCGGCTTCAGTTGCAGCACCTGCCTCTGAAGTTCCTTCTGCAGCCTGTGAATCAGCTGTTTCTTCCTGAGAGGTTGCTTTCTCCTCTGTCTGATTTTCAGTTTTTTCGTCAGCCATTCTTTTCCACCATGAAAAAATTTATTTTCTATCTTAAAAATTACTAATTTTGAGGGGTAATCGTCAATATTTTTTTTAAAATTTTATTATTTTTTTGACCGTCTACTGAATCAGCTTAGTCAAAGCTTCGTTAAGCTTTTTAAAGGAAGAATCGTTTGGATTTATTGCCACTACCTGGCGCAGGTAATACTGGGCCTTACGGTAGTCCTGTTTTGCATAATAAAGCTCGTAAAGACGGAAAAGTGCATCGCTGTTACGAGGATTTGAAATAAGGCTTGAACGGAGGTCTGCCAGAGCCTTTTCTTCGGTCAACTGGAGATAACTTCTTCTATAATAAAGGTTACTTTTTACCTTTGGAGAAGCGCTGCCCATCAAAGAATCAATATATTTTAATACAGCATCTCTGTTTCCAACCTTACTGTAGGCAAGAATATAAGATTCCAGAAGAAGCTCGTCAGAAGGATTTGCTTCGTATCTTGATTTAGCATATTCGTAGGCTTCGTTATTCTTACCCAGCTTAAGGCAGACCTTTACATACTTTTCTACAACCGCAGGACTTACATTTCCAGAAGAAATAAGTGTCTTGCTGGCGTTATAGGCTTCCTTCCAATTTTCACGCTGAATAAGACCTTCCAGAGCATAGGTCATTGCTTCCTGATTTCCAGGCTTTTTCTCGAGGACTCGGGCAGCAAGCTCATCTGCATACTTACCCGCTACAGGAGAGTCTGTTTCAGAAGAAATGCGGGCTGCAAACATAAGGGCATCAACATTATCAGGATACATCTGCAGGGCCTTTTCTACAGTTTCAGAAGCGGCCGCTGTATTTTTACTCCAGTCCAGCTGAACTTTAGCGCGCAAAACAAGATAATCTATAGAAGAAGAATCCTGGCGGGCATAAACATCCAGCAAAGAAACCGCATGAATATAGTCTTTCTTTTCTACAAGGATTTTTGCACGGAAAAGAAGGAATTCCAGATCATTTGGAGTCTGCTGCAGAACTCTTGCTACATACATTTCTGCAGAATCATAATCTCCCGCATCAAAAGCGATATAGGCATTCTGCTTTAATACGGCAATATCATTTACAGTATTATCTATTGAATTAATAATCTGAGAGGCTTCTGTAAGCTTACCGTTTTGTCTTAATATTTTAGAATAAGCAAGATTGATTTCTGTTGTTTTTGGAGAAGCAGCATAAGCAGCAGCCAGATATTTTTCTGCATTTTCAAAGCCCCGTTTACGTTCATAAAGCTTTGCCATAAGATAATTGGCAAGTACAGAATCGCTTTGCAGTTTAAGGGCTGCCTGCAGGGCGTTTTCGCAAGGCTCTAAAACGGAAATGTCTGAGTTATTATTTATAATTACCAGGGCAGGCAATAAAGTAGTAAGAAAATCAACATTACCGGTACTTGAATCAAAAACTCCCTGCTTTACAGAGCTTATAGCTCCGGTATATGGATTTTCTTCTGTTACTACAGGAATATCCCAGGTGATTTTTTCTGAAGGCCATACCAGCTTCATAATTTCGGCAGAAACGACTGCCAAAACCTTTTCACTTTCATCATATTCCCCGGTCTTTTTGCGCATAAGAGACATTGCCTCACGCAAAGAATCCGGGCTGCCATTCTGCACTCCCCTCAGAACCGCAGAATCTACCTTTGAAAAATATTCGCGCTGAGTTTTTCCAGCCGGGAGTTTAATAGAATAGGAAGTATCGTCTACGGCAGCCTGTTCAACTGCTTCAGAGTGTACCTCAACAGCAGCAGGCTCTTCTTTTTTAGACTTCTTTTTCTTTTTTGAAGCAGAAAAAGCCGGACTGCTCAGAAGAAAAGCAGCCAGCGAAATGAGAATTCCTGTTTTTTTCAAAAAAGTTATATTCAACTTCTATACCTAATCAATCGTCATAGTCAGAGTTAGAAGATGCCTCTTCATCTGCAAAAATACCTGTTTCATCATCCGGAAAAACAAGTTCCTTATGCTTTTGCTGCAGCAGGAAAAAGATAATTAAAAAGGCGGCTATAAGCAGCATAAAAAGAGGTCCAAGTGTACTTGCAACAGTTCTAAAGGAAAGCTTAATAAGCCCGAATGAAAAAAGCGAATACCAGCAGCCCATACCAAAGAGTGTAATAGAAGGAATAAGATAGCCAAACTTTAACACTCTATATTTCCATAAACCGGCAACAAACCAGAGGAGTCCTGCAGAAACGCCAAGCAGAGGCCACATTTCGTGTAAGGCAAAGGAAAAAAAAGTATAGGTTACAAGATAAATAAGGCTCCAGCAAAGATACAAAAGCCCCATAAAGAAATGAAAGAATTTCTTAGTGACTCTCATTGCAATAAGAAGAGTTGCAAGACCAATGCCTGCCTGAGCCACAATAAAAAATATATTTAAGATATTAACGGATGTAGAAACCGGATGAAATAAAGCAATGGCTGCACAGCCTAAAGTAAAGAGTATTCCAAAAACTATAAGGACATAAATTGATTTTATATTTTTCTCCGTATCCATAAACGCCCGATCCCCTATAAATATAACACTCAATTACAATCAAAATGCGATTGTTCCCTAATTTTTTTTCTATAATACTAGTAAAAATTAATCTTTACAATAACAATTCACTATGATAAATTCAAAAATATGAAATTAAAAAGACATTTTACTATTGTTCTATATATATATGTAATTTTAACACTAATTTTATTTTCGGCCTGTAAAAACTCCAAAACAAGTAAAAACTCAAAAAAAAGTGAAGCCCTTCAGAACCATCAGCAGGAGCTTCAGAGCCTTTTAGATTCACAGACTTTTAACGGTAAACAAAAATATTCCCTTATCAAACAGATTGCAGATACCCTTCGCAGCGAAAAAGACTATCAGGGTCTTATTCTTTTCCTTACAGACTGGGTAGATCAGAATCCGGATGATATGTATAACTCTTACTGGCTTTTGATGACTGCAGACGCCTACCTTGCCCAGGGAGCAGAACCGGTTGCAGAATATTACTTTGACCGTATTTTGCAGCAATGTCCGGACCTCTTGATTAAGGGTAATTCGGCACACTTTATCTGTCTGCAGAAGCTGATTCAGATTAGTAAAACTCCTTCTCACAGAATCAAGTATTTTAACGAGCTTATCAGCCGCTTTCCTCAGAATGTAAACACAACCGAGCTTTATCTTCGCCTTGCCCTGGAGTATCAGAACGACAGCCAGTGGTCTCAGGCACTTAAAACCTACTCACTCTTCCTTGAACAACCGGATGCAACAACAATTCAGATTCCTGGTGAACCTGATGCCTACAAAAATGCCCGCCACCTTGTTGATTTTAATAATTCTTCTAAAGACTGGACCTTTGAAAGCCTTTCTGCTCTTGAAGAAGCCGTTAAAAAGGCTATCCGCAATTACGACTGGCGTTCTCTGGATAAATACAAGGCTAAGGTAAACTTTTTCTCTATGTCCTGGAAGCAGGATGAAAACGATGCCAATGCTCAGGAAGAGTTCTCTATGTACTCATGGATGCGTGGTAAGAGAATCCGCTATAACGATACTCTGGACGAAGCTTCTAACCCTAACGAAGCATATCTCAGGACCTGGGGCTGGAACTCTTATGTTCCGGTATGGTATCTGTATTTCCGCAAGGTTGACTTCCCTCTTGATCCGGATATTCACGGAAACTGGGAATGGGCCGGTATTTACCTTGGAAATAAGCTGTAATGAAAAAATATTTCTTCCTTTTTGCTGCACTTATTATTTCTACCTCATTATTTGCTGAAGAAGAAACTACCACAGTCACTGTCGAAACAACCGCTGAGAGCCTCGAAAGCACCGAAGCCCCTGCCGCAGAGCCAGTCGCAGGTGACGATGCAGCCCCCCTCTCCTTTACCGAAGAACCTATGGAAGAAGAGGTTGTAGAAGACGAAGCTTTTCTTGAACTCTTAAAAACAGCCTTAGTTCCAGAGCTTCATCCTCTTGATAAAGAAAACGGAGCTCCCCCAGAGCATATTGCAATCTCCTTTATTTCAGACGAAGAAATCGAAAAGCCTCAGGTAGACCGCTTCCGCAAAATGTACCTTTCCCCAAAATGGTCCGCCCTTCTCCGCGGATATCTTGAAAGTGCAATGGAATACCGTCTTTTTGTACGCAAGGCCGTTGCAGACAAAGAGATGCCGGAGATGCTGGAATATCTGCCGGTTGTAGAATCAAATTACAAAACAAACGCAAAAAGCCGCTCGGGCGCAATCGGCATGTGGCAGTTTATGGCAAACAGTGTATGGCCCTTCCTAACCTTAAACGACTTTGTAGACGAACGCCTTGACCCCTGGAAGTCTACAGATGCGGCACTGCGTAAACTTACAGACAATTACAACATCTTCAACGACTGGCTGCTGGCAATCGGAGCCTATAACTGCGGCGTTGGAGCAATGAACCGCGCCATTAAAAAGGCCGGAGGTGTAAAAGACTTCTGGTACCTGGCAGAAAACGGCTACCTTTCAAAGCAGACCGCAGAATATGTTCCAAAGCTCATTGCCATAGCAGACCTGGCAATCAACAGTGAATATTATGGAATTGATATTCCGGACCACAAGGAAGAATACGAGCTTCTGGAAAACGAGAAAAACGGCAACTTCGATTATCTTACCGTTCACAAAGCCTACTCTATAAATCAGCTGGCCCAGGAAATGCGCATGGACCCGGCAACACTCAAGAGGCTGAATCCTTCCTATACTCTGGGTATGACTCATCCTTCAAAAGCAAGCGAAATCCGCCTGCCTCTGGGCATGAAGCAGTCTGCCGAAGACGCCCTTGCAAACCTTAAGCCTGTAGAATTCCCACTGAAGTATACGGTTGTTGCCGGAGACTCCCTCTGGTCTATCTCCCGCAAGTATAAAACTACCGTAAGCGCCATCTGCGAGCTCAACGGCATAAAAGAAAACGCAGTACTCAAAATTGGAAAAATACTTTATATTCCTTCAAAATAAGCCGATGCATAAGGGATGAGGTATATTATTATGTCCAAAATGTCAAAAGTACGAGGCCTTACCCTTGCTGCAGCAATGGCAGTTTTTACAATTGTTCCGCTTTTTGCTCAGACAAAACAGAATTATGACACAAAAATAGAAGCTGTAAGCTCAATCAACTGGATTACCAAGGAATTTGTTACAAATATTTCTCTGGATGCCAACAAGGCAAACATTCAGATGCCTTCTGGCAAAAAGGTTGCCTCTGCTTATATTAAATCTAAGATGCTGCCTCTTATTCAGCCTCCCCTGCTTTCTCTTTTTGAAAACTCAGAGAACGATCTTTCAGAAGCAGTAATCAACGAAAGCCTCACTTTGGACCAGGTTTACAGCTTTATTATGAGCGGTCACAAAACTCCGGACGTTTTTTCTAAAGACCTCAAATACTTAAATACAACAAATACCACAAACATAAATGACATTGGCAAGCAGCTTGTACGCCACAGCTATCCTTTCAATCCTCAGACGCCTATTGAATCGGTGCCTTCCCGCGCCTTCAGTGGAATTATTATTGATGCCCGCGGAGCCTTCCCGGTTCACGGTGAATATGTAAAGAGCGAAGTTTATGCCTGCTTCTTCCCTCAGATCTGGGATGATCAGATGAACAGCATTTATGAAAAGAATATTGTAGCTCCTGCAATCGTAAATGAAAAAGGCCTTGTCGGTTTCCATTACTCAGATGATATAGCAGATTATGAAGACAGGGTTGGTTCAGATCCTCTCTATATTAAGGCTTCTCAGGTTTACGGCCGTAATCGTACAGACCCGGTTATCAAGCACCGCGATGCCCTGAAGATTCTTACCGTACCTGAAAACATTAAGCTTTTGCAGGAAGGCAAGGTAGTAATTCTTCTCGATAAGAAAAACCTGATTTATGATATCAGCGTGCCGGAAAAGACTCCTGCTTATTATGTAAAATACAATGCCATAAAACAGTACTTCTATGAAAACAAGATTCCGGGCGTTACAATTTCTGATACAAGCATAGGCTTTATGTTCGATGTAAACCTCCGCTTCTACCCGGATTCTCCAGAGCTTTTGCCGGATGAAAAAGGCCGCATTGAGCTGATCGCAGAACGCTTAAAAGAGATTCTTAAAGATGAAGGTTATTCTATTCTGATTGAAGGTCACACTGCAGATGTAGGCAAGCCAGTTGGTCAGCTGAATCTTTCTATTGAACGAACACGTACTGTCATGAACGCCCTCATCAAAGAAGGCCTGGACGAAAAGATTTTCACCTATAAAGGCTTTGGTGGAACTATGCCTGTAGCTGATAATGATACAGAAGCCGGACGTGCACAAAACCGCCGTGTTCGCATTATTGCCCGTCCACGTGCTACTTATATTCAGCGCGACTGGAATTAACTCTTCTTTTTCTTAGCCCGCTTTTCAATGTACATTAATGCATCAGCCTCGCTTAAAAGCGGGGTTATTTTATAGTCCATTTTGTTAGACGGATAAGGAACATACCCCATACTTATTGAAAGTGTAAAGCCCTGTTCGTTACCACCAGACCATATACGACAGTCTTCGTATATCTGTTCTTTTATTTTCTTTAAGGCGCTCTTTGTAAGGCCCGGACTTATAATTGCAAATTCATCTCCACCGACACGGGCAATAATATCGTTAGAACGGAAATTACTTCGCAGGATAATAGACTCGGCAAGAATTGCACGGTCTCCGGCCTCATGACCATACTGGTCGTTAATCTTTTTAAGACCGTCCATATCGCAGTAGATAACCATTCCACTCTGCCCCATTGCCTTGGCAAACTTAAGGGTTGTTTCACCAAATGAGAAAAGACCTCGTCTGTTATAAAGCCCCGTAAGTTCATCTGTAGAGGCAATAAGATCCAGCTCGTCTATCTTTTTGCGGACACGGGAAGTTTCGTTATGAGCAAGAGAGAATGAATAAACCGAAGCTATTGTAGAAGAAAGAAGTTTCACAAACAAATCATAAATGATACTGTCATAATTACCCGGCCGGATAATAATATAGCCGTACTGAAGGGTACTATGGAAAAGCGCAAATATCATCAATCTTTCTGAACCAAAATTAATAACGCCAGATGGTATCATCTCTTCTTTTGGATTACATTTTATCTGTTCTTTTTCCAGGATTGAATCAAAGCCTGTAGTATCATCAAAGCCCGCAAACAGATGAGCCTGTTTTGGAAGATGGAAATACTCAAAAGGAGTTGCCATCTCAATAGGTTTTTCATAAAGAACTATAGCACAGGCAGAAATTCCAAATGAACGTATATCATTGTTAATTCTCTTGCTGAGCTGATCATAAGTCATATCAGACTGCATTTCTGTATAGAAGGCAGTTGTCTGATAGAACTCGCCCTTTTTTCTGTACCATTCTGTACCAGAATTGTTTCTCAGAAATGGTTTATTTTCATCGGATTCAAACTCAAAGTTTCTTGCATGAGGCGCAGTCTTGTCATAAGGAACGCGGCGGGTAGATTCTCTCATTACAGGAATTGCAGTCATAACTGAAAGCTTATCTGCAGCCTTACCGTTTATTTCCTTTATAAGATTCATTCCAGCCAGATAGCCCTGCCCTTCAAAATTCTGCTTAATTGTTGTAAGGGTTGGAATACATACATCGGAATTTGTAAGGTTATCAAAGCCTACAACGGTAATATCATCCGGAACCTTTTTACCGATTTCTGAACAAAAATCAAGGGCTGCAAACGCCATTTCATCGTTCATACAGATAAGAGAATCGTATTCAAAAGTTCCTTCAACCTTATATACCTGACGAAGGTCTTCCAGTGCAGGTCCATAACTTAAAGTTGATTTCCATACTGTAATTTCTTCTTCAGAAATACCAAAATTTCCAAGGATAGACTTTATATTCTTAATTCTGTTTTTTACTTCCGATGAGTTCCCGCGCACGCCGAGAATACCAAACTTACGGCAGTGCTGACGTTTAATCAATTCTTCAATAATTGCCTCGTAAGCCTCGCGGTTATCTACAATTACAGAAGGAATTCCCGGGATCTCCATAGAAATATTGGCAATAGGTAAAGGTTTGAATGATTTGATATATGAAGCTACCTCTGCCTTATTGTAGGCATGCATAATTGTGCCAGAAATAAAAATGGCACCATCAAGATTTTTAGAATTAATAAAGGAGGAAACAGCTGCATTCTGATAATCAAAGGCACCACTTAAATCCTGAACTCGTCCTATTGAAAATACAACAAGTTCAGCAGATTTTTCCTGACAGGCAAGTGAAACTCCCCTGATAATCCGCTCAGCATATTCCGAGACTACATAATCGATTATAAGCCCTATTCGCATACTCTCATACCAGTGTTTTAAATTTTAAATAAATATTTTTAAATAATTAATTGTTAACTTTATGGGCTAAGTTAATTATAGTTTAAAAAGTCTGATTTGTCATTATAAAAAATAAGGAATTACGTTAGTAATTCCCAATCCGTGTGGCCCTAATCTTGTATAATATCCAGCGATTTTGCCTGATATTGAGGAAGGAATTTCTTCTTTGTACCGGTTGCAAACTGTACTTCTATTACAAATTCACCCGAATTGTTGTAAGCATTTACGATCGACCCGTCTCCATAATCATCATGATATACATGCAGGCCTTTTTTCCACTTTGCAGCAAGTCCGGAATCTTCTGTACCACTACCAGCCCCGCCAAAGGCCGAGGCATCACGACCGAACTGTCCGTATGGTGAAGTTTTTCGGGTTGAAAAGCCGAAAGGAGCCTGGCCAATTACTGTAAAAGCTTCTGCCGACTCTTTAATAAAGGGACTAGGCCGCATAAAATCCCAGCGGCCGTAGAGACAGCGCTTTGCAGTTGAGGTTACATAAAGCTCGTCGCGGGCTCGGGTAATTCCTACGTAAAAAAGACGGCGTTCTTCTTCCAGTTCAGCTCCCTGCTTTTCCATTCGCGGGAACACACCTTCTTCCAGACCTGTAATAATTACTCGGTTATATTCCAGACCTTTTGTGTTATGCAAAGTAATAAGGGTAACTGCATCATCACCCGCAGCCTGGTTTTCTGCATCCAGGGTGCGGTCCAGGTTGATTGCATCGAGGAATTGTAAAAGACCATCCATAGTGCACTTGTATGGAACAGCAGTATTTACCAGCTCCTGCAGGTTCTGCACACGGGTAGTTCCCTCTATTTCGTCTCCGGCTTTATGATATTCATCAAGACCTGAATCGCGGATAACCCTTTCTACAAAATCAGAAAGATTTTTATTTTCATCAAAGCAGCCGTCTAAAGTTTCAAAGAGCTTAATAAAATCTGCCGCACCCTGTCCTGCCTTTTTAGAAAGACCGTCTTTTTGAGTTTTGAGATTTTCAAGTAAATCAGCATAAACAGGACCCCCTTCGGCCGTAAAACTTAAGGCGGTTTCCATCAGCTTGTCCTGAGTTTTTTCACCGATTCCCCGCGCCGGCTTATTGATAATTCGACGGAAGGAAATTTCGTCCCTGTGGTTAGCGCAGAAGGAAATATAGGCAAGTGCGTCTTTAATTTCTTCGCGTTCGTAGAACTTAAGGGAGCCTACAACTACATAAGGAATCTTTCTGTGCAGGAATTCCTTTTCAAAACCAAGAGACTGAGCATTTGTGCGGTATAATATAGCCCAGTCAGAATATTTAGCCTTTGGAATGCCTTCTCCACCTTCAAGAGATTTCAATACAAGGTCTGCAGTAAACTTTGCCTCTGCATTCTGGTCGGGCAAAAAGGCAAGTACTGGCTTTCCCCCTGCCCCACGGTCTGCAATAAGACTTTTTTCCAGACTGCCGTGATGATTTTTCTTAACGACAAGTTCTGCGGCATCAAGAATGCCTGCCTTTGAACGGTAGTTACGCTCAAGTTTAATTATCTGTGTCCCAGGAAATTTTTCCGGGAAGGTAAGAATGTTTTCTACTTCTGCACCACGGAACTTATAAATAGACTGATCGTCATCACCTACAACGCAGACATAGGTGTCGCTACCCTGACTGACTCCAGAAAGATTCTGCAGCAGCTTATACTGGGCTATGTTCGAGTCCTGATACTCATCAACCATAATCACTTTGAAACGGTTATGAATATAATCCGCTATATCCGGATATGTTTCCAGAATCTGAACCGGCAGCATAATTAAATCACCAAAGTCTGCATTACCGGTTGCACGCAGGCGTTTCTGATATTTTGAATAGATATCGTTTAAATCAAACTCACTGCCAATAATTCCAAGATCATCTTCCGGAGTAAGACAGTAATCCTTGCAGAGAGCAATCTGATGAGCTGCAAGTCGGACTTCTTTTGTAGAAAGTGAAGGTTCAGCCTTTTTAATCAATGTCGCAACATCGTCATCATCATAAACAGTAAAGGAAGGCTCAAGGCCGGCATGCTCGGCATACTTACGGAGGAACCAGGAACCAAAGGAGTGGAAGGTTCGGATCTGGGCGTCGGCGGCGCGTTCTTCTATGGCAACGGCACGCTCGCGCATTTCATTGGCAGCCTTTTTAGTAAAGGTTACCGAAAGAATAGACCAGGGATCAATATTCTTTTCTTTTATGAGATAGGCAATTTTTGTAGTAATAACACGGGTCTTACCAGAACCGGCTCCCGCAAGAATTAAAAGGGGCGAACCTTCGTGTACAACGGCCGCCCTCTGCTCTTCATTGAGTGTATCGAGATAATTATTGTCTTGCATGTTTTTTCTTTTTTTCTTTATAAAGCTCTTTGTCGGCTTCGCTGAGCAGCTGCTTTATTACACTGGACTTTTGCAAATCTACAGCACCAAGACTTATTGAAAGTGTAAATGGCAGCTGATTTTCGATTGAGACTTTTTTGCAGAGCATATCAATTTTGAGCTTTGTATGTTCTACATAACCGATTTTCATACCCAGAGCAACAATACCAAACTCATCTCCACTAAGGCGGCCAATAACATCAGAAGAACGGAAAATATCTTTAAGAACACGAGCCTGAAGCATAATTGCCTTATCTCCCATTTCGTGGCCGTAAGTGTCGTTGATTTTTTTGAGACCATCCATATCTGCAAAGAAGATTACACCCGAAGTATCGGTTTCCTGCAGAAGGTCAAGGGCAGCCTGGCCCTGTTCTATAAAGCCGCGGCGGTTAAGAATACCGGTAAGTTCATCCATACGAGACTGCATTGCAAGGTCAGAGTTCTCTCGCTCAAGATTGCGGCCTTCCTGAATCTTACTTGTATATTCATAAGCCTGAGCAACAGCATTAATAATGACTTTAAGATATACGTTATAATCAGCAAACTTGTTTTCTTTTATTCGGCATATCATGTATCCATAGTTTGCTTCACCAAGGAAAATCGGATTAAGCAGGAAAACTCCACTTATGTCTTCCATAGTTCTGGCCGGGAAAATCTTTTCATGAGGATCAGAAGTAAGACCTGGTCTGAAAACTTCTGTTTTGTTTAATTCAGTATAGAACATATGAAGTTCTGCCTTATCCGGCAAAACAAATTCCTGTTCCGAGTCTATAAGCTGAACTTCCTTGAAAAAATGAATTGCAAGACCACTCATGGCACACTGGGCAGTAATATACTTAAGGCTGAAGAACATCTGCTTAAGGGTATTAAAACCACGGATTGTATCCATAAGAGTTACAATTGTATTTTTTTCACTCAGGGCATTTACAAACTGCATTGCACCGTCGTTCTTGTCATTCATGTCAGAACAGATTTCACCGTCAACATTTTTGTATACAGGCATTGAACGGTCCATACTGATGCAGCCGCAGGACTGGCGGAACTTTGGAACCAGAGGATTCAAAAGAATCTTTTTCATTTTTTCGCCGTTCAAAACACGGTCGGCAATTTCGGCAGCTTCATAGCCCTGGCTGTAAATATCCTGATTAATTGTAGAAAGCTTTGGAGAAAGCATGCTTGCAATAATGGCATCGTCAAAACCGACTACCTTAACATCCTGTGGGACACGTACCCCTATTTCTTCAAAGGCACGAATACAACCAGATGCCATCATATCATTTGCGCAGACAACTGCATCAAAAGGAATATCTTTCTTTGATTTAAAGCGGGCAATAATTTCGTCGTGAGCCTTAAAATCTGTAAAGTTTCCGTCGTAAACCATTTCCGGATAGAAAGTCAGTTTACAGGCATCAAGAGCAGAGGTAAAAGCGTCGTAGCGTTCCAGAGCTTCTTTGGATTTAGTTTCGTTTGCAGAAAAGAAGGCTATTTTCTGACAGTTATGTTCTTTCTTAAGATGATTTACAATATCTTTAATGCTTTTACGGCAGTCAGCCTGGATTATATAGCCGTTTTTCATCTGAGGATCGAGCGCAATGGAAATAACAGGACGTGGCTCAAAGGCCTTCAGCATTTCACGGAAACGGTCTTCCTGCATCTGCGAAGCATATAGGCCGCTAACACTGATTATTGCATCTACTTCTTTTGATTTCGCATATTCAAAGCCCGTACAGTACTGATAGTCAAATGCACCAGTATTTATACCAGGTATACGGGTTTGAATGATTACAACCTTAACTTCTTTGTCATGGAAATAATCAGAAATACCGCTTAAAACATCAAGGCTGTATTCAATATTAAATGTCGGAATTAAAACTGCAATAACCTTCATTTTTATAGTCCGTTCTATAAGTATACACTAGAAAATGAATTTTCGCTCGTTTTTTTCTTTCTTTTTTCTAGAAATTTTAACCAGGCGGGAATCGAGGTCTACGCCGGTGCTAGCAAGTACTTTTACGGTAACTACAGAGCCTGGTTTAAGGTCTTTTACAGCTGCAGAGTCATCCAGGTCGTAGCGGATTACCACAGAACCGTCTACTTCCGGGGCCTGGAACCAGGCACGACCGATTGCAAGGCCTTCTTCTTCTGCGTCGATAATTTCTTCAACGAGAACTTCGAGTTCTTTACCAACGTAGCGGGTCAGGTGGTCGGCCGTGATGGCAGTCTGCAGGTCTTCGAGTCGGGCTGCGCGGGCTTTAGCAGTTTTTGCCGGAACGCGGCCCTTCATGCTCCAGGCTGGAGTGTCTTCCTCGCGGCTGTAAGGGAAGCAGCCCGACCAGTCCGGCTGGATTTCTTCCAGGAAGCGGGCGGTATTGTCGGCCGCCTCGTCGCTTTCGCCTGGAAAGCCAGTAAGGAAGGTTGTACGCAGTACTGCCCCCGGTAAATTGCGGCGGATTTTCTTTACAAGAGCCACATATTCCTTAAAAGAGCCTGTGCGGTTCATGGCAAGAATTATGCCGTCATCGCCGCTCTGGAATGGAATATCAAAATATGGAAGAAGACGGCCCTGGCCAGCCTTAATTGCTTCAATAATATCATCAGTAAAATGATCCGGATGAATATAAAGAGGGCGTACGATAAAGTCGCCAGGGATTTCGGCAATCTTTTTCAAAAGAGCAGCCAGTGAAGTTTTTGTATCTGTACCGTAAGCGGCAAGATCCTGCCCTATCAGGTTGATTTCATAAACTCCATCTTTTACCAGCTGTTTGATTTCGCGGAGGATTTCTGTTTCCTTGCGGCTGCGAAGTTTACCGCGAATAAGAGGAATTGCACAGAAGGAACAGTGATTAGAACAGCCCTCGGTGATTTTTACAAAGGCAGAGCCCGGGAAGTTGAAAATTACCGGACGTGCACCGCCGCAAACACCTTTCTGAGGGAAGGTTTCGGCTCCGCGTTTCTTTTTAATGCCGTCCATAAAATCAGCTATTTTAGAAAGATCGCCGTTACCAAAAACGCCGTCGAGTTCCGGCATCTGTTCAATGAGCTGGCCTGCATAACGCTCGGCAAGGCAGCCGGTTAGGACAAGCTTTGCCTTTGGATATGCCTGTTTGATATTGCATACAGCATCAATAGATTCTTTTTTGGCTGACTGAATAAAGCCGCAGGAATTAACAAGAATAAAATCTGCCTCGTCGGCATTAAGAGTAAACTCATAGCCGCGCTCCATCAAAAAGCCCGCAATGAGTTCTCCATCGGTCTGGTTTTTGGCACAACCGTGCTGGTCTATAAAGAATTTCATATATTCTCCGTAAGGAGCAGATTAGTCGAGTTCGATTACGACGAGCTTGTACTTGCCGTCTGTATCTTTTATCCACTTGATATCTTCTACGAAGATCTGACCGGCAGCACCAATATCAAGGTCGAATGATTTAGAATCTGCAATAATTGTAATTTTTACTGTGTTGAAGTTAGACATCCAGAGGCGGATACCGTTACGAGGAGTTGCAGTAAAGAGATCGCCACGGGCAAAATAAGACTCAACAGACTGAGAATTATCAACACGGTCACGGAAGAGACAAGGACCACGGAAGCTTGCATTAACTGTAAACGGATAAGCACGATTATCTTCGTGAATAACCTTATATGGATGTGAAGACTTAACCTCTGAAGCAAACGGAATTTCTTCAGCTGCAACAACAGAAGTAGGTTCGATAGCAACACCATGACGAAGGAGAATGCTTACTTCGGCACCACGGCTTTCATCAGTTGAAGAAATGTCGGAAACATAAACAATCATGTCCGAAGCATTATCGCCGTT
>JAEEGH010017327.1_pt1 | contig 15373 bp, 10 predicted proteins | sample 9134181 | NCBI WGS metagenome assembly JAEEGH01 (sample SAMN16246544, study PRJNA631951) | gut metagenome | biome: gut microbiome; feature: rumen; material: DP-attached | host: Bos | place: Iran: Karaj | collected 2018-10 | reverse complement strand
TTGGTGATGAAACGCTTCACACCGTTCAGGCGCCAGCAGTTCTCCTTCTCGTCGAAGGTAGCCTTCAGCATCACGCGCTGCAGGTCACTACCGGCATCAGGCTCCGTCAGGTCCATCGACATTCCCTCACCTGCACAGACACGGGGGATATACTTCTGGCGCTGCTCCTCGCTACCGAACTCATAGAGGGTGTCGATACAGCTCTGCAAACTCCAGATGTTCTGGAATCCGGCATCAGCAGCCGAAATCATCTCGCTCAGCATCGAGAAGATGGCGTTAGGCAGGTTCAGACCGCCGTAACGACGGGGCATTGACACGCCCCACAAGCCAGCCTTACGGGTAGCATCGAGGTTCTCGTAGGTCTTCGTAGCGTAGACCATACGTTTGTTCACGAGGTGAGGACCTTCGAGGTCGACATCCTCAGAGTTAGGGGCGATGATATTGGCAGCCACGTCGCCGGTGATGTCGAGAATCTGCTTGTAATTCTCGATGGCATCGCCCAGGTCGACAGGGGCATAGTCGTATTCTTTCGCATCAGCGAAATTGCGCTCCTTGAGTTCAACGATACGAGGCATTAAAGGATGATTGAGATAAAAACCAATCTCTGGGTGATCACTATAATAATTTGCCATAATTAATATTCAATATAATTAAACTGTATTTTTGTTGATTGAGCAACTTTCCAAATGGGCATATTTTGATATTCTACCCCATATGTAGCAAGAACTCCACGACCATTGTTGAATCGTTTGTCATTTACAAATTCAAATAATGCATTAAAATTATTATCTACATTAATAAACTTGTTATGTTCTTCACCCCAATCCTGCATTATTTTGTTATTCTTATTTTGCCACTCAACAACTGCCTGTTGGGCTTTGTTCAACTCGTTTTGGCAATATATAGCCCAAAACATGCATGCGACACAACATGCTATTAATATTCCGATAATTATATTTTTATTCATATTACTTAGTGTTCTGCTTGTAGTACTTAATCAGCTTCGGAACAACCTCTTCGACGGTGCCGGTGATGACATAGTCGGCGATGCGGTTGATGGGGGCATCGGGATCGCTGTTCACAGAGATGATGATACCAGAATCCTGCATACCAGCGATGTGCTGAATCTGTCCGGAGATACCACAGGCGATATACACCTTCGGATGAACGGTAACACCCGTCTGACCAATCTGACGGTCGTGGTCGATCCAACCAGCATCCACAGCTGCACGGCTGCCACCTACCTCACCATGGAGCACCTTGGCCAACTGGAACAGCTGCTCGAAGCCTTCCTTCGAACCAACGCCATAACCACCAGCTACCACGATGGGCGCACCCTTCAGGTTGTGCTTGGCAGCCTCTACATGGTGGTCGAGCACCTTCACGACGTATGCCTCAGGGCTTACATACTTCGATACCTCAGGATAAACCACCTCCTTCTTGCAGTCACCCTCGTAGAGTGCCTTCTGCATCACGCCACTACGAACGGTAGCCATCTGGGGGCGATGGTCGGGGTTCACGATCGTTGCCACGATGTTACCACCAAAGGCAGGACGAATCTGATAGAGCAGGTTGTCATAGTGCTTGCCACTCTTGTTGTCGTCGAACGAACCAATCTCGAGTTCTGTACAGTCGGCAGTCAGACCAGAGGTCAGCGATGACGATACACGAGGACCGAGGTCACGGCCAATCACGGTAGCACCCATCAGACAGATCTGAGGCTGCTCCTCCTTGAAGAGGTTCACGAGAATATCAGTGTGTGGAGCTGAAGTGTAGGGGAACAGATCCTTACCGTCGAAGACAAACAGCTTGTCGACACCATAGGGGAGAATCTGATCCTCCACCTTTCCCTTGATGTCAGTACCGGCAACAACGGCGTGGAGCTCTACACCCAGTGTATTGGCGAGCTTGCGACCCTTGGTCAGCAGCTCCTGAGATACTTCTTGTACCTGAGTACCTTCTATTTCGCAATATACAAATACATTATTCATATCTCTTAACCAATAATCTTTTCGTCCAACAATTCTTTGATCATTCCCTCGATATCAGCATCAGAAGCCGTCAAAGTCTTCGACTCTTTAGCCTGGAACACGATGTTCTTGATAGCCTTCACCTTCGTGGGCGAGCCATTCAGACCACACTGGTTCACATCGCCATCCACATCAGCCACGCTCCACTGGTTGAGTGTCAGTTCAGGACGCTCGTTGTACAGATAGTCGTAAGCCGTACCCTCGGCAGGACGCTCCATCGGACAGGTAGCGCGCTTGTACTTCATCACCAGCTTGGCGTTCTGGGGGCGGCAGGGGGCTGCACTTCCGTTCACGGTGATTACTACAGGCAGCGGAGCCTCTACAGTCTCCACACCACCGTCGATGACGCGTTTGATGGTGGCAAAACCACCCTCCACGCTCAATACCTCCTCAGCATAAGTAACCTGGTTGAGGCCCAGCTTCTGAGCTACCTGAGGACCTACCTGAGCAGTATCACCATCGATAGCCTGACGACCACCAATCACGATGTCTACATCGCCAATCTTCTTGATGGCGGTAGCGAGTGCATAAGAAGTAGCGAGGGTATCAGCACCAGCGAAGAGACGGTCGGTGAGCAACCAACCAGTATCAGCGCCACGATAAAGTCCCTGACGGATAATCTCACCTGCACGTGGAGGACCCATCGTGAGGATTCCTACTGTAGAGCCTGGGTTCTGCTCCTTCAAACGAAGGGCCTGTTCCAGGGCATTCAAATCTTCGGGATTGAAGATGGCGGGTAGGGCAGCGCGGTTCACCGTTCCTTCGGCAGTCATGGCGTCCTTACCCACATTTCTTGTGTCGGGTACCTGCTTAGCAAGTACAACAATTTTTAATGCCATAATATATTAATAATGTGTTACTTTCTCAAAAGCGGCTGCAAAGGTACTACTTTTTGCGCACACAGCCAAATAAAATGCACAAAAACAGCCTATATGTGCACACTTTGGCTGTTTTGTGCAATAAGTAAATGGCTTCTAAATGCTATTCTGCCGTATTGAAGTATTCCTCCAATTCCTTAGTAGCGCTACCGTTGTGATTGTTAAGGTCCTTGATAATACGTCCCTTTTCCAGCAGCAGAATGCGGGTGGATATTTCTGAGACGAAGCTGAGGTTATGGCTGGAGATGATGACGGTGGTGCCTAACTGCTCGTTCATCTGGCGGATAAGTTTGGCAACGGTAATCTGCGAAGAGGGGTCCAGGTAGTTGAACGGCTCGTCGAGAATTAGCACCTTGGGGTTAATAATCATGGCGCCGATGATGCCTGTCTTCTGGCGGTTACCCTCCGAGAACTGGCGTAGGTATTTCTTTGTGCCCAGAATCTCGTTGTGCATCAGCCCCTGATAGTGCTCCAGACGGCTGTCGAGCGTATCTTTGTCAATGCCATAGGCACGGGCGATGAAGTTGAAGTACTCCTCAGGTGTGTAGAAGTCAATAAGGAAACGCCCGTCGATGAACGAGCCAGTGAACTCCTTCCATTTGGTGTCTTCGCTGACGCGCTGCCCGTCAGTCTCGACGTAGCCTTCCGTGGCTTCGATAAGGTCGAGCATGAGTCGCATCAACGTGGTCTTACCGGCTCCGTTGTTGCCTACGAGTCCTACCAGTTCACCCGAGCCGATGGTCAGTTCGGGAATATCGAGTACAGTATTCTTGCCGTACTGCTTTACGAGTTTTTGTATCTTGATTTCCATCTTTCAATTCTTAATGTCTGTAACGTTCAAAGTTCTTATATCTATTTTGTTCATACTTGCTGGCAATCCAGTTGATGACCACATGATGTAGGGCAAAGCCTAAGATGCCTGCTGCAGCCAGCACAATTATGGCAGTAGTCTGGGGGAGTAACCACAGGCAGACGACATAGAGGGCCAATGGGATGATGACCACAAAACCAAAGAGGTTGACAGCCAACGAAGCTCCTTGGTAATTGAAGAAGGCCGACTGGAACATCTCAATCCTCGATGAAATCAGGGCGGTGGGCATCAGTGTCAGGTTAGCCAGTCCTGCCGTGAACAGCCACGTGGCAGCCAGCAGCCAAGGCGTCAGGTCGGCAATCCAGATAAGAGGCATTACCAGCAGGGTAGGGAGGATGTTGAGCAGAGAGTAGAACCAATACTTATTCTTCAGGATGGTACGGATGTCAATGGGCTTCGACCACAAGCCGTCGAAGTAGTTGCCCTCAATGCCGAACACCCACTGTCCTAACATCATGGAAGGCGCGAAGACGGCAAACATCAGCATCAAGTGGAACATGAAAGTCTGGCCTTGGGGGACCTGTGTGTAGCTGTTGAACACAAACACCAGTGGCAGAATGAGCACAGCCGAGCGCAACCGTTTGGAGCGTAACACCCCGACATATTCCATCGAGAACAGCGATGAGGCTCCTGTCAGGAACAATCTGCTGGCTTTGGCCTGCGACTCATCGTAGCGGCGCAGGTCGCACAAATAATTGTAGAACACAGCTATTGCGCCGATGCACAGCAGGATGAATCCCACCAGATGAATCCCCCAAGGCATGATGATAGCTGCCAAGGCATACATCATGGCAACAATGAGCCAGATGACCATCGCCACCAGCACAGGCCACTTGTTGGTCCAACCCTTGGCCTTGCTCAGCGCCGTTCTGGCCACGCCACCCACCATCGAGACAGCCAGCAGCAGCAAAAACGAAGGCAGCACCAGCGTCCACGGGAGGAACAGCACGCAAAACGGCAGCAACAGCATAGGCATTGCCCAGTTCCAGAAGCTGAAAAGGTTAGTCACCAGCAAGAACCTGTTCCATACACGATTGCTGATAGGCTTGCTCTTCAGGTAGTGGTCCATCACCGTTTCATCGTGCTTCATCACCAGTTTGTTCAGGAAGTCGGGCAGGATGATAGCCACAGCTATGAAAGGCACAGCAACCTCTGCACCCTCCGTACTCCCCGTCTCCTCATAAACAGCATAGGTAATGATAATGCTGACAAACGTGAACAAGGCGAAGAAATAAGCCTCGCCCAAAAAACGTCCCCACTTGAAATCACGCCGCTTCTGATCGGCCCAAAGTTTCAATAATATTTTCATATCTGCTGCAAAGGTACGAATAAGTGTGCAAAATACAAAAAGAAAATGTCACTTTTTAGGCAGAAGCGGGCGATAATTCGTAAAATATTAGTAACTTTGCCGCCGAAACCCAAAAAAGAACCTAAAATGAAAGCAAAACTGATTGAGAGGAAATACCTTGTGACGTTCATACTCGTAACGACACTGTTTGCCTTGTGGGGCTTCGCCAACGACATCACGAACCCCATGGTGGCAGCATTCCAGACAGTGATGGAACTGACGGCTGCCAAGGCGTCGATGGTACAGTTCGCGTTCTATGGCGGCTATGCCACGATGGCCATTCCAGCTGCCCTGTTCATCCGCAAGTACAGCTACAAGAGTGGCATCCTGCTCGGACTGGCGCTCTATGCCATAGGTGCCTTCCTCTTCATTCCCGCCGCCGCACAGGAGAGCTTTACGTTCTTCTGCCTGTCGCTCTACATTCTCACGTTCGGTCTAGCGTTCTTGGAAACCACAGCCAATCCCTTCATCCTTTCCTTGGGTGCCAAGGAGACCAGTACCCGCCGCCTGAACATGGCCCAGGCTTTCAATCCTATGGGTTCGCTCTGCGGCATGAGCGTGGCTTCGCTCATCGTGCTGCCACAGCTTTGGAGCGACCGCCGCGATGCTGCCGGACAGATTATCTTCGGCACACTCTCGGAAGCTGAGAAGGCCGACATCCGCGTCCACGATCTGGCCGTCATCCGCGACCCCTACGTGGCCATCGGCTTAGTAGTGCTATTGATGTTCGTCGTCATTGCTCTGACCAAGATGCCGAAGGTGAGAGGAGAGCGAAGCGAAGACAAAGGTGACAGGACTGTTTGGCAGACGCTGAACAACCTGTGGCACAACACCATCTACCGCGAGGGCGTGATAGCACAGATGTTCTACGTGGCTGCACAAATCATGACTTGGACCTTCATCATTCAGTATGCCGACAACTTGGGCATCAACAAAGCAACGGCACAGACTTACAATATTGTGGCTATGTCGCTGTTCCTGACTAGCAGATTCATCTCCACGATGCTGATGAAGTACGTCAACAGCCGCCGACTGCTGGCCATCTTCGGCTGCGGAGCCGCCCTCTGTTCGTTTGGAGCCATCAGCATCGTAGGCATGGCCGGACTTTACTGTCTGATAGGCATCAGCTTCTTCATGTCGCTGATGTTCCCCACCATCTACGGCATTGCCCTCGAAGACGTGGACAACCAGGATGCCACCTTGGGTGCCGCCTTCCTGGTAATGGCTATCGTGGGCGGTGCACTGATGCCGCCGCTGCAGGGTTTGATTATCGACCAGCAGACCGTTTTCGGCCATCCTGCCGTCAATGCTTCGTTCATCCTGCCTTTCCTCTGTTTCCTCATCATCATCGGCTACGGATACAGATCATATATAAAGGTTAAAAAGTAAATAAGGTATATAGATAAAAAAGGCTGCCGCCCTCCCGCTTATGATATTGCAGGAATGGCGGCAGCCAATTCTTAGTATCTATCTACTTATTACTATTTCAGAACCTTACGTGCCTTTCCATTGCTGACCACGATGTTCAGACCACGCTGCAGCTGGTTGGTCCTCACACCACTGAGGGTGTAGATGCCATCGACAGCCTCCACAGCAGCGTTGGCCACCTTGATGCCTGAAGCAATCGGGCCGTCCCATCCAGTGTTATCGCCCTTGGCAGTAAGTGTCAGCGTCCAGCCACCTACCGAGTACCAAGCACCTGCGAATACCTTCGGAGTGCCAAGTGCCTCGCTGCCTGCAGCAGTACCGATGAGCAGTTCGTGGTTGTTGACCACGATGCCAGCCATCTCCTGATGCTGCCAGCCACGGCCGTTCGAACCGTTGGCATTGTAAATCTGGTCTTGCAACTCAGTATAGCTACCCGACTCGATGGCAACCTTAGCTTCTTCCCACATCGGGCCATACTTATCGGATGCCACGACGGTGGTATCCTCACCAGTTTCGGTGTAGGTCTGATAGTAGTTCAGAGGAATCTCCACCCACGTCTTTTCTTCAGCAGGAGCCGTGAAGACGTAAGCACCCTCAGCAGGAGTACGGGTATAGACGCCTACGGTATAGGTTCCGTTGGGCAGACCCGTGATGAGCTGCTGGGCGATGTAACCCTGCAGACCGCCGCTGTTGTAAGAGTCGATGTAGCGCGTTGAACCGCCGTCGAACCACTGGCCGCTGGTCGTATTGGTGTTACCGTTACCCTTGTCGAATACCCATCCCGTCTCAGCCTCCAGGTTCGGATTCTGGATGAAGGCAGTATAGTCCGTAGCGTTAGGATTGTCGTAGATATTCTGCTTCTCGGTCAGAGCAGCAATCCCGTTCAGTTCCTCCACGAAGGCGTCAACAGTCACCTTGTCCTTCATTTCCGACAGCAGAGCAGCCTTCTGCTCGTTCATCACGGCCTCCAAAGAAGCCTTGCCGGTAGAAGTGGCTGCAGCAGCAATCTCAGCAGCGTTGTTATAGGCCGGAGTGTAGGTGTTCAGATAGTTCTTCAGCAGTTCAACCGTATCGTCGAAATAGACGTATGAAGCTGTGTCGCCAGCAGCCCATCCCATGACGTAGTCGTAGGCATACTGCACGATGTCCTCAGCAGCACCGTAGCCGTCGCCGCCGTTCTTCTTGAGCGTCATCTGTACGGTGGGCAGCGTCTTACCCTCAACGGTGCCATCCTCAGGCACGTACTCCTCCCACTTGGCCTGGCTCTTCTCGGCATTGTCCATCGCAGCCGACAGTCCTGTAAGTGCCTCCACATAGTCGGCATTGTTGGCGAACTTGGCAATAGAGTCGTTCAGTGCCTTCTGGTCAGCCTTGAAGTGCATAGCGGCAGCCAGTTCGTTGGCAGCAAGCACCTTCTCATTGAGTGCAGCCTTCACAGCCTCCTCAGGAGCAGCACCTAAATAATAGAGGTGGAAGTTGGTGGCCAGGAACCAGCCTGTGGCACCACTGCCCGTACCAGTACCCTCGGCACCGATGGTCAGCTTGCCGTCCACGACGAGCACCTTTTGGTCGGCATTCATGGCAACCGTTTCCCATTCATTGTAATCCCATCCCTCAGTAGTCAACGGGTCAGAGGTCTTCTTCTGGGCAATACTCTTTGCAAAGACGTGCTGGTCGTTCAGACAGCCGCCCTGGGTAATCAGGTCGCAACTGACGGTGTAGTATCCGTTAGGCAGACCCGTGATGTCCTGAGCAACAGCCAAGGTGTTGTAGAAATTGTTGTTCCACGCATTCCAGCAGCTGCGTCCGCGCTGCCAGTTCAGGCGCTGGTCGCCACCGTCGGCTCCGGCAATGTACCAGCCGTCGCTGGTCAGGTCGGGACTCTCGGCACTACCCTCCGTGTAATTATCGGTACCGTCTTCATTCAGGGCATTCGGGAACACCCACATGCCATCCTCATTCACAGGCTCAGCTTTGGCACTGATGAACCAGGGGTTCTTGATGAAGATTGAGAAGTCGGCGGGTTGCTCAGCACTGGCTTCCTGGGTGATGAAGTAAGCCTTCATGGCATCCGTTGCCTCCTCAGCTACGCCAAGTATCTGGGCGGCCACATCGATACCTTCGGTACCCTCGCTGTCCCTATAGGCCATAATCCGCTGGTAAGCCTCCTCAAAGGCAGCCTTGCCGGGATAGTTGGTGCTCCGGAGCAGGTCTTCCATCTTGGCGAGTATGGCATCCACGTTCTCCATCTCAGCCACAGCATTGCGGAGGATAACCATATACTCATTGGCCTGCTTCAGACCAGCTTCCATGTCTTCCTGCTTCTCTAAGTCCATGAGTTCCTCTACTGTATAGCCATAATCTACAATCCATGCCGAGAGGCCATTGTAGCCTGCGGCACCGGCAGTACCGGCCAACTCAGCGCACTCGCTTGAGATGTCCAGGATGTCGGACTCCAGGATCTTGATGGGGTCGGCCTCGTCAATTTTATAGAGTTTGATACCGTCGATGCAGAGGAATGGGTTGCTGCCCGAACCGCCTGACGACTCAAAGCCAAACTGCATGGTGAACTCAGATGTCGGGGTGAACTCGATGGTGTGCAGCGTCCACTCGGTGTCGCTGAAACCAGTCTCATCCTCCCATGTATCCTTGCGACAAACGACCTTTGAAAGGTTCTTGCCGTTTTTCCCGTTGGGATTGTTGTTGATGGCCCAGTATTCCAAGCGATAGACAGCACAGGGCAGTTCCACCACTTGCTTATAGACGGCACGGCCTCCCCAGCCTGCACGCAAATAGGCAAAGCCGACGTTGTCGTCGCCGCTGTAGGCATCCGGGCGTGTTGGGACTTCCAAGTATGTACTGCCGTCATCAGCAATGGGTATTGCCTGCGCAGCCAAGTCATAAGGAATGGTGCCGAAGTACACCCACTCGCACTTGGGGAAGTCCTGGTTGGTCTCGATAGTCCAACCCTGAACACGTCCGATGAAGCCATTAGTAGCCTCCAGTGTGCGCCCGTCGGAACGCTTCTTGGGGGTAGACGGGTTCACTAATGCATAGACCGAGCTGTCGGCGGCTATACCAGCAATACTTCGATCGCTGAGCACCTTCGACTGGTCTACAATAGTTTTTTTCGAACCATCAACCTGCCATGTCAGGTCCACGTCGAACCCAGCATTCTGGATGTAGTGAGTTACATCCTCCTCTTGGGCGAATGATGCCATCGACATCATCGCACCCACTGCGAAAAGTAAAAGTCTCTTCATAGATTTGAAATTTAGTAAAGTTAGTAAACAAAATAATCTCCAACGGTAGTATATACAACTGCAAAAATAGGAAATATTTCGTTGTGTCCCAAATAATCACCCAAGAAATATCGACATTTATGCTTTTTTAAGCATTCGGTAAAGAGTCATGCTTCAGAGTTTACCGTAACTAAACCTCCCGTTTACCCTACTTAAAGCCTGGGTTTACCCTACCCAAAACGAAAAGCCCCCGGCAGATGATTGTAGCCGGGGGACAATGATTTGTTTAAGAAATATATCAGTCAGTAGTTTTTTGCTTATCGAGGCAGGTTGAACGCAACGGTCATTTCCTTCATCTGTTCTTCACTCATGCCCTCCGGTTCGAAGCCCATGCACTTGGCATCAATATAAATTTTGGCCGATTTCGAAAGCACGTCAATCTGGTCGAAAGCGTCCATCACGTCCTTACCCTTGGCAAACACGCCGTGCTTCTCCCACATCACCACATCGTACTCCTCCAACTCTGTCAACGTAGCCTCTGCCAATTCGTTGGAGCCGGGCAGCGTGTAAGGCACAATGCCGAGACCTAACGGACAAAATGCCTTCGTCTCGGGAATCATCGACCACAGGATGCGCGTCAGCACGTCCTTGCCTAGGAACTCGCGGTTGTGACTCATGGCCACCAACTCGATGGGATGCGTATGGACGGTGGCTTTGTAGCCGCTGCCAGTCTCTATCTGGCGGGCGTGCACCGTAAGGTGGCTGGGCAGTTCACTGGTAGGCATCACGGCTTGGTCAGCAATGATGACATACGAAGCACAATCATCGAGGATGCGGATGACGCTGCCGTTGTCCATCGGCCAGCGAGCCAGGTCGCGCATACGCTTGCCTGTACCTTTGCAATAGAAATAACAGCCTTTCAAGGCAGACAGCGTCACACCAATCTGCTTCACTTCGCTGATGGCAGGCAACTGACGGATTTCGTCGTCTACATATTCGGTGATGTTCACGGTGATATTGCCGCCGTTGCGCTCGGCCCAGCCGTTCTGCCACAGGTATCCTGCGACCTCGGCTACTTTCTCAATCTCCGCCTTCAATGCAGGACGGCCTTCCAATATACTTTTCATTTTCTTCGGTGTATTATTTTAACGGGTGCAAAGATAATCCTAAAAAACGGTATCGAGCCGTGAATTATGATTTAAGCACCGAGAAATATGATTTTCGCATTGATTTAAGTCAATCCGTTTTATTTTCAGCAAAAAAACGTGAAAAGTTTGTGGTTTCAGGAAAAACTTCGTATATTTGCAACTCATATATGAACAACAACCTACAAGAGTAAAAATAACCAAGATGAGTAGAGTTTTAATGATTGGCGCCGGAGGCGTCGCAACTGTTGCAGCGTTCAAGATTGCTCAGAACGCTGACGTGTTTACGGAGTTTATGATTGCAAGCCGCCGCAAGGTGAAGTGCGACCAGATTGTGGACGCCATCCAAAAGAAGGGCTACACGATGGACATCAAGACGGCTCAGGTGGATGCTGACGACGTGGAGCAACTGAAGGCACTCTTCAATGACTTCAAGCCCGAACTGGTCATCAACCTCGCCCTACCCTATCAGGACCTGACCATCATGGATGCCTGTCTGGCCTGTGGCTGCAACTACTTAGACACTGCCAACTATGAGCCGAAGGACGAGGCTCACTTCGAGTATTCGTGGCAGTGGGCTTATCGCGACCGTTTCCGCGAAGCCGGTCTGACGGCCATCCTGGGCTGCGGCTTCGACCCTGGCGTGACCAGCATCTTCACGGCATACGCTGCCAAGCACCACTTCCAGGAAATACAGTATTTGGACATCGTCGACTGCAACGCCGGCGACCACCACAAGGCTTTTGCAACGAACTTCAACCCTGAAATCAACATCCGCGAGATTACCCAGAAGGGACTCTACTGGGAGAACGGACAATGGGTGGAGACGGAGCCGCTGGAGATTCACAAAGACCTGAACTACCCCAACATCGGCCCACGCGACAGCTACCTGTTGCACCATGAGGAGATAGAGTCGCTGGTCATCAACTATCCCACCATCAAGCGTGCCCGCTTCTGGATGACCTTCGGACAGCAGTACCTGAAGCATCTGGAGGTGATTCAGAACATTGGCATGAGCCGCATCGACGAAGTGGAGTACGAGGCTCCATTAGCCGACGGAACCGGCACCGCCAAGGTGAAAATAGTGCCCCTGCAGTTTCTGAAAGCCGTGCTGCCCAACCCGCAGGACCTCGGCGAGAACTATGAGGGCGAGACTAGCATCGGCTGCCGCATCCGTGGCATCGGCAACGACGGTCAGGAGCACACCTATTATATATATAATAACTGCAAGCACCAGGATGCTTATCAGGAGACGGGCATGCAGGGCGTGTCGTACACCACCGGCGTTCCAGCCATGATTGGTGCCATGATGTTCTGTAAAGGACTGTGGAAGAAGCCCGGCGTCTTCAACGTCGAGGAGTTCAACCCCGATCCGTTCATGGAGCAGCTGAACATTCAGGGTCTGCCCTGGCACGAAATCCACGATGGTGACTTGGAATTATAATCACGACATAACGTAATAACGACATAACGAAACAAAAAATCATGGCAAAGAAAGAAGAAACCGAACAACTGACTCCCGAACAGGAGAAAATGAAGGCGCTGCAGGCCGCTATGGCGAAAATTGAAAAGGACTTCGGCAAGGGCAGCATCATGAAGCTCGGCGACGAGAAGATAGAGAACGTCGAGGTGATTCCCACCGGCAGCATCGGACTGAACGCTGCACTTGGCGTGGGCGGCTACCCCAAAGGGCGCATCATCGAGATATACGGCCCGGAATCCTCGGGTAAGACGACATTGGCCATCCATGCCATTGCCGAAGCACAGAAGTCGGGCGGCATTGCTGCATTCATCGATGCTGAGCATGCCTTCGACCGCTTCTACGCAGAAAATCTGGGCGTCGACGTGGACAACCTCTACATTGCCCAGCCCGACAACGGTGAGCAGGCTTTGGAGATTGCTGACCAGCTGATACGTTCGTCGGCTGTCGATATTGTCGTCGTTGACTCTGTGGCTGCACTGACGCCGAAGAAGGAGATAGAAGGCGATATGGGTGACTCAGCCGTCGGACTACATGCCCGACTGATGAGTCAGGCTCTGAGAAAGCTCACGGGCACCATCGCCAAGACCAACACCACGTGCATTTTCATCAACCAGCTGCGCGAGAAAATTGGTGTCTCGTTCGGCAATCCCGAAACTACGACTGGTGGTAATGCGCTGAAGTTCTATGCCTCGGTTCGACTGGACATCCGCAAGGTATCGTCCATCAAGGATGGTGATCAGGTTGTAGGCAACCAGGTGCGTGTGAAAGTGGTGAAGAACAAAGTAGCACCTCCCTTCCGCAAGGCTGAGTTTGAAATCACATTCGGCGAGGGCATCTCGAAGATTGGCGAACTGTTAGACCTCGGCGTAGAGTTCGAAATCATCAAGAAGAGCGGTTCATGGTTCAGCTATGGCAGCCAGAAGTTGGCACAGGGCCGCGATGCTACCAAAGCATTGCTGAAAGACAATCCTGAACTATGCGAGGAGTTGGAAGCCAAGATTAAGCAGATTATTAGTGACAAGGGCTGACATTTTGTCACCATCCACGATAATGGGCCGCCTGGAGTTAGTTCCGAGGCGGCCCATCTGTTTGCTGTATCGTGGAATACCTTACTTCTTCTTTTTCGTTGTTGTACGACGCTTGGTCGTCGTCTTACGTTTCGTTTTGGTAGCTTTCGAGCGGTCAACGTTACCACCGACAACTCGTCCGTTACCGTCAAAGCTTACTACCAGCAGATTGCCACCCGAACGTTTGTAAATCCAGTCGTGACGCCCGTTAGTGCCCTCTGTCTTCTGGTCAGGTTCACCCATAGCAAGCACGACTTCGTCCTCGGTCATGTTCAGGATGACACGTCCCTGACGAATGGCGGCACGGGCTGCCTGACTGGTGTTGCGAATCTTACCTTCACCCATAGCGAACAGGTAGCCGAAGTAGTCTTCACGATGGCCGTCAATATCGCCTGCCACATTGTCAGTATTCTTAAATGTCACGTCCTTGAAGTAAATGCGGCGTGCCTCAACATCCTTCAGTGTCAAAGTGACATAGTCGCTGTTGTTCTTCGGAGCAATGTTCTCGATGGTGAAAGATGTCAGACGAGGCACTTTCAGCACACGGTCCTTACCGTCACCCTTCGACAGCATCTCGGTAGTGTACTTGGTGTGCACTACCTTGCCAATATACTCGGCGAGGTCTTTCGAGACTTCCATCAAGGCATCCTGCAATTCGAAGGATCCAGCAAACAGGAACTTTGCATTGTCGCCATTGATGAACTCATCGTCGCGCATGCCACAGTTGGTCTTCGAGATGGCCACATTCTGGTAATATTCCCTGCCGTTCTTGTCCTCAACAATGATTTTCACGGGGAAGCTGCGTGAGCCTACGCCGATGTTCGTCACCGTCACTTCATCATTCAAAGGCACTGTCACCTCCTGGTATCCTTCGCCGTCATACTCGGTATCTACCCTAAACAGCGTGGTCTTCGTAAACAGCGTCTTTCCCATCAGCTTCTCCCTGGCTATATCCACATCGCCCAGGTATGCCAGCGTCGGAACGCCCATCTTGCCGAAACAATAATCGTCAAACGAGCCGTTTGGCACTTCGTAATAATAATTACGGCCGTTGTCCTGACACAGGAAGTTGATGTGCGCATGGCCGTCAGCAGCTTCCGTGTGCCCCTTGTAAATCATAATCTTATGACGCAGCGACATACTACTGACCTCCTTACCGTTCTGGGCTTCATCGTGGAAAGTCTTTACCACCATGTCATACTTCTCGGGCAACACCATGAATTTCATGCCTTCGTTCCAGTCACACAAACTGTAGAACTTGAAGTTCTCAGAGATGAAATCACGGGCTTTCTCCTCTTTCTGCTGGGCTTCTTCACCCTCAGCTGCCTCAACAACTGCAGTCTTTTTGACATTCTTAGTCTTCACGATATAATCGTTGGCTGTCTGTTGTGCGAACAATGCCACACAAAGAAAGGCCAAACCTGCAGACAAAAATACTCTTTTCATAAATTATCGTATTACTTTGACATCATTTCTGGTGCAAAGATACGATTTATTTTGGTAATATGTGCCAAAATGGCGCGACAAAAAACATTTTTCTGCAAAAAAAGTACATTTGGCACGTGCTTTGCTATCTTTCAAGTGACAATTTTTGAATATTAACAATAAAAATAATAAAGTATTATGGGAAAGATTATTGGAATTGACTTAGGAACTACCAACAGCTGCGTTGCCGTATTCGAAGGTAACGAGCCCGTAGTGATTGCCAACAGCGAGGGCAAGCGTACCACGCCTTCTGTCGTTGGTTTTGTTGACAACGGTGAGCGCAAGATTGGCGACCCTGCCAAGCGTCAGGCTATCACCAACCCCAAGAAGACCGTTTATTCTATCAAGCGTTTCATGGGTGAGAACTGGCAGCAGACCGAGAAGGAAAGCTCGCGC
>JAEEGH010017326.1_pt1 | contig 15373 bp, 12 predicted proteins | sample 9134181 | NCBI WGS metagenome assembly JAEEGH01 (sample SAMN16246544, study PRJNA631951) | gut metagenome | biome: gut microbiome; feature: rumen; material: DP-attached | host: Bos | place: Iran: Karaj | collected 2018-10 | reverse complement strand
GATTGCCGAAATCCTCGGCGACAAGGCACAGGCCGACACCTGGAACGCCAAGGCCGACGCCGCCAACAAGGAATTCGACGAAGCCCTGTGGGACGAAGCCGAAGGCTACTACCACTTCTTCGTGACCCCGATGGAAGCAAAGGACGTTGTGGCAGACAAGCTCCCGCAACTCGCCGACGCCATCAAGGAAACGCTCGTCATCGACGGTTCCAACGTGAAGGCAGCCCTCAAGGCCATCAACGAATGGCTGAACTCTGGCGAAATTCCGAGCGACGTGGAACTTTCGAAGAACGAACTCCGCGGACTCAAGAAGGCATGGCTCACCGCCCAGTGCAAGGACGCTTTCACCGCCAGCTGGAACGCAAAGATCGCCAACGACTGCGACGACGTATTCGCCGACACGATGCTCGCCGACACCTACCTCCGCCTGCTCGGCCTCAAGCCCATCAGCGACGAGAAGAAGGCCAAGGCCAACCTGCTCCGCGTATTCAACACGAACTACAAGGCCAACAGCCCGCTCATCGGTGCCGCAAACCTTGTTCGTAAGGACGGCTCTCCGCTCGATGAATTCAACTTCCAGGCTCACGACGTGTGGATTGGCATCCAGTACAGCATCATGTGCGCCATGATGCACCACGGATTGGAAAAGCAGGCTGCCGACATGGGCGATTCCATGATCCGCAACCTCTACGAAGAAGCCCGCATCCCGTTTGCCGCACCGGAAGGATTCAACGGTTCTTGCCGCCTGCACCCGGAAGCGCTCGTGAAGGCCTTCGGCCTCAGCGCTACCGCCGCCGACAAGATGCACAAGGAACTCCTGAAGAAGGGCGCCCTCCTTGCCGACAGCCGCATCAGCCCGAAGCTTCCGCGCAACCTGCCCGCCTTTACGAAGGCATTCGGCAGCATCGCCAAGGCCAACAAGGTTGAAGCAAGTGCGCTGTTCATGCTGCTCCACAGCACGGCACTCAAGTACACCGCCGGTAAGTACTTCCGCCCGTGTATGATCTTCGCACTCCTGTATAGATCAAACCGTTTTTTCGGATATAAGTAAAACAGGCGCTCCAAAGGGAGCACCTGTTTTTTCGTGAGTAGCAAGGAGTAATTACCCTTTCCAATTAGGGTCAACTTCGTACATAATCACATTGACCCAGTACAGAACATCCTTGAACTTGACGTATCGGGCAGTTGCATTTTCCGGTTCAATCAGGAATTCGATTTTATCAAAGTTGCAAATGCACTTGGTTACACTGGTTGCATCGTAATAGTCAAGCATCAAGGTATCGCCGACCATCTTCTGAGAAACCTTCGCGTCAATTCCGCAATAGTCCGTCACATTTTCCAAAGTCAAGACAGTTTCGCCGTTCATGTAAGTAATCTGCCTTGCTTCGGGGAGCTCAGAGGCTGCACTTTTTGTAACAGGCTTCACGGCAAGGTCATTATTCATGCACTTGCCGCGTGCATAGCCATTCAACTCCAAATCTGTCGAGGTCGATTCGGGAACGCTATCCTGCGCGGCAGGAATAGAATCCCGCGGTTCCTGTTCATCAGGCGGGAACGCCTTAACAATTTCCATTCTGTAGCCATAATCACCGCCTTTAACGGCAACTAATATCGTGGCATTGATGAATGCAGGATCAGCCTTCACCTTAAAAATCAGTCGGGAATCACAAATGCAATCCGGTTCGGCATTGACGGTATCAAGCGCCGCTTGTTGCATATAAAGAGTATCACCGGAAGCCGAAAGGTAAATGTTTCCGACAATCGGTTGACGAATTATACTTTTCGTTCCACTGATAGACCTACAATTCATCGAAACATTCTCGACAACGACCGTCGCCGAATCGTCTCCGTCTTCATAACCCAAATAGGCTACAGGAGGCAAAGTCGCATCCAGCATGGGGTCCACCTTTTTATCGAGACACATTCCAAAGATATCGTTAATCTGCTGTACGGTTTCTTCTTGCGAAGAAGACGAACGATCGATACAACAAGTCTGGCTCGACATGTGAATATCAAAGCTCGAAGACGACAACTCCGAAGACGAACTCTCTTCCTCGTTAGAAGAAGGTCCCTGTTCCTCGCTAGAGGAAGACTCCTCCACCGCGGAACTATTGTTCCCTGTCACAGGCGTTTCCGGCGCAGTGCCCGACGAAGAATCGTCACCGCAGGCGAGCAACATCAGCGAAAGCGCTAAACTGCCAATAAATAACTTTTTCATGATTTCCTCCTTTAATTATTTTTCTAGCGAAATCGCCCTTTGATTATCAAAGACTGCAGAATCTAAGCCAGGGTAGAACTGGTCCATTTTGAATCCGGCATCCGCCACGCAGAAACAGCCATAATCCAAGCCCTTGCTCCGACTAAAAGCAGCATACAGCGTACTCCCATCAAGACCCACAATGGCGCCAGATTCGTTGACACTATTCAAGAATGATGTCCGTTGTTCTTCGTCGCAGGGAACATCGAATTGGACATTTTCAAACTGAATCACTTCTGAATTTCCATCCATGTAGAAGCGAGCCGAAGGAGGTTCGATTTCGGGGTCGACAACGGGAATATCGTTTTTATTATAGAGTGAATAATCCTTGCACTGCAAACTGAAATCCTCTGTATGGACACGAAGATTATGGTATTCAGGCAAAGGTACATCAGAATCGCTTGCAGATGATTCCGGCTCCGGTTGCGGTTCCAAGCCTTCGCCGCCCTGAGTGTCGCTGCTATTCGGCTCAAAATTTAAACTGGATGAACTGCGAACCGGAACAAATGGCTGATTGTCAGAACGCCCAATACTCGACGAACTGGATTCTTCCAGCGGGATATCCGGAAGATTTCCTTTGTCTTCGGACGAACTAGAAACAATGATTGAAACGACAGACGAACTGCTTGCCTCGGCAATGGAATTGGGATCGATTGTACCGCCGGCCAAAGAACCGCTCGCGGAATCGTCGGAGCAGGCCGCCATAAAAGCAATCGAAAATGCCGTTACGGAAAAAACAAACTTCTTAAGCATGGCGCACCTCTTTAATTTTGTCCGTTACCGGGAAAAACTGGAAATTGATTCTACAAACTTGATCCTGGTCGCTGTATTCGTTCGCAATCGCAAGCACTTTTCTGCAGCAGGCATCGAGTTCTTTTGCAATCCGTTCGCTCGCCTCTTGATTCACGCTGAGCGTGACACCCGTAAAGTAGCGTTCACTTGCAGAATAGCGGTCCACGGCGCGGGCGGCCATATTCGCCATTTCCTTATGCATGGTCCGAATCGCAATAGGGAGCGCTTCCTTGGAACCTATGACCGTCTGTTCCGTCTGCGAATAGACCTTTTCGCCGTCCTTTTTCAGGAACCCGGCCTTCAGCAAGAATTTCAGTACGTCGCGCACTTCTTCGGCAGACACATGTTCCTTGCATGCATCGGCCAAGTCGCGGGGAGTGGCCCCCGGCATCATCGGAATCAGTTCCCTCAAAACCGGATACTTCCAGGATTCATAATACTGGAAAGCATCGCCATCGACCACGCGCACCTTGTGTTCCAGCGCAATCCTCTGCATTTCGAGGAGAGCCGCCTTCTTGACCTCATCTTTTTCGGCATTGCAGAACGTAACCATTTCGCGGAAGTAATCCGCGTCGTCGCCCACAAGGCCCATCGCCTTCGCGACATCGCCCACCTTGACTTTGCTGAGCTTGCTCTGGCCCATGCACACCAGCTTCAAGAAGTTCGGCGAAGTAAAGCCGGCGCTCTTGCAGAATTCGCGCCACGAGAATGCACCGAGACGCTTGCGTTCATCGTAGTAATCCTGCATAAAGAGGTGATAATCTTTGTATTCAAGTACCGATTTCATACTAAGGAATATATATTTTTCCTACACCCCAGTCAATAAGTTTATTATACAAAAATACGCATTTCTACTCAAAACAAGCAAATTTTGTAACGCAATTACATATATTTTCAGCTAAATTATACAACATGTATAATATAGCGAAAAAGCCGTATAGCGCGAAGTTTCTTTCGAAAGCAATTGATACAGCACCTTCAGAACCATTCGTCCCGTTAATATCTATATTTGCAACATGTTTAAGATAGTTAAGGCTTTTTGCCGCATTCTTTCTTCTTACGCTTCCCCTTTCGTCATCGCAAGCGCAGTCGTCGCATTCTTCCTCCCCATCACTTTCGGGTGGGTACACGGGAACGTTTCTTCCGTGATACTCGGCATCATTATGCTGAGCATGGGACTTACGATTTCGATGGACGATGTGCGAAACCTGATGAAGCAGCCGTTCCACATTCTGCTCGGCGCCGTCGCACAATACACTATTATGCCTTTTGTCGCCTTCGGACTCACGAAAGTGTTCGGACTCGACCCTTACCTGGCCGTAGGCATTATTCTGGTGGGTTGCTGTCCGGGCGGCGTTTCTAGCAACGTGATGAGTTTTCTCGCCAAAGGCGATGTAACCTATTCGGTGAGCATGACCATGGTCTCGACGCTTCTCGCCCCCATCATGACTCCGCTTTTGGTCTTATGGCTCGCCGACACGAGCATCGACGTGAATGCGAAGGGCATGTTCTTGAATATTCTGTATGTAACCGTCGCCCCGATAACGATCGGGTTCCTTTGCAACCATTTTTTGGGCAAGCGAACCGTATTCAAGGAAATCCAGGCAAACATGCCTGCAGTGAGCGTGATTGGGCTTATGTGCATTGTAGGCGGCGTGGTCGTGACGGTACGCCCGCAGCTTTTGACAAACGGCCTCGGCCTCATTTTCTTGGTACTTGCGGTGGTGTTCTGCCACAACGCCTTAGGTTACGTTTTGGGCTATAGCGTGGGCCGCCTTTTCAAGTTCAATACCGCCAAAAAGCGCACTATCGCCATCGAAGTCGGCGTGCAGAATGCAGGAATGGCGACCGTTCTTGCGGCCGCCTTCTTCGCGAATCCTGATAATGTTGCGCAACACCCCGAAGCGGTGCTTTGTGTTGTTCCTTGCGCCCTGAGCTGCGCCTACCATTCCATCAGCGGTACGGTACTCGCAAACCTCTTTGCCTGGCGCGACAAGAAGAAAGCGTAAGATTACGCCGGCACCAGTTCCGGACGAGTTTTCATTTCGTCCAGCTGGATCTGGTGAAGCACCACATGACCTTCTACTAGACTCTGCTGCACATCGATAATACGCTGGTTCGTAGAGCCCCTGAACTTGATTTCGAGCGATTTTTTCGCCATAATGAAGGGGCCGTCGATTAAAATGTCAGCAAAAGTCAATAGTTCGAACATGTCCGGGCGCTCGTGCGCAAGGTCCATCAGGCGTTCGTAGGTATAACCGGTAAAAATCACCAAGTTGAGCCCACGTTCCTTGATTTCTCGTGCAAGCGGAATCAAGGCCGCCGCCTGATCCATCGGGTCTCCACCACTGAACGTAATACCGTCGAGCAGCGGATTTTCCTCGATCATTTCGAGGATTTCGTCAATATCAATAAAATGACCCCCGTTGAAATCGTGGGTCTGAGGATTCTGACACCCTGGACAATTATGATGACAACCTTGGGTAAAGATTGTCATACGGATTCCGGGACCGTCCACGAACGATTCGGGTTCGATTCCGGCAATCCGCAAGCGAGGGTATTCGTCCATATTATACGCCGTGCTTCACGCGATCGTTCACTTCGGCACGCTTAGCGTTATTGAAGCGATCGACAGTACCGACCAGGTAACCCGTGATGCGGCGGATACGTTCGAATCCGATACCTTCACCATACTTGTTCAGTTCTTTTTCAGACATTGATGTTTCTCCTTGATGTAAAAAGTCTTGTTGATTTCATTAGTGATTAGTGGTTAGGAACGCAATAAAAAAATTCTTTTTACATTCCTGTTCACTGCATACTGTTTACTAACCACTATCTATTCCTCTTACCTGATTCCCTTGAAGGCGGGCATTCCCGGATAAAGCCTACGCAGTTCCTTCAGTTTTTCTTCGGAAATGGCGTGGCCTTCGCTACGTCCGCAACGCGGGCAGCAGTCACCGATCACACCCACGAATCCGCAAACCGGATCGCGGTCCACCGGATGGTTGATGGAGCCGTAACCGATACCCACCTTGGCCATGTGCTGCACGATCTTTTCGAAGGCATCCAGGTTCTGCGTCGGGTCGCCATCGAGTTCGATGTAGCTGATGTGACCGGCGTTGGTGAGTGCGTGGTACGGGGCTTCCAGAGAAAGTTTCTTGAAAGCCGAAATCTTGTAGTACACCGGAACGTGGAAAGAGTTGGTGTAGTAATCGCGGTCGGTAACGCCCGGGATAATACCGAACTTTTTCTTGTCCATACGCACGAAGCGGCCAGAAAGGCCTTCAGCCGGCGTAGCAAGCAAGCTGAAGTTGAGGCCGAGACGTTCGGATTCCTTGTCGCAGAATTCGCGCATGTGGCCGATAATCTTGAGGCCGAGCTGCTGGGATTCTTCGGATTCGCCGTGGTGCTTGCCCGTCAGCATCACCAGGGTTTCGGCAAGTCCGATAAAGCCGATCGAAAGCGTACCGTGCTTGATGACTTCACCCACGGTATCTTCCCAGCCGAGCTTGTCGGAATCGATCCACACACCCTGTCCCATGAGGAACGGGAAGTTCTTGACCTTGCGGCGGCTCTGGACGGCAAAGCGTTCCATGAGCTGGTCGCTCACCAGTTGCAGCATGCGGTCGAGTTCCTTGAAAAACAGGTCCACGGACTTCATCTTGATGGCGATACGCGGAAGGTTGATCGACGTGAAACTCAGGTTGCCACGGCCGAAGCTGATTTCGCGGCTCGGGTCGTAGTGGTTACCGATCACGCGGGTACGGCAGCCCATGTAGGCAATTTCGGTTTCAGGGTGGCCCGGCTTGTAGTACTGCAAGTTGTACGGGGCATCCTGGAAGCTGAAGTTCGGGAACAGGCGCTTGGCGCTCACGCGGCAAGCGAGCTTGAATAAGTCATAGTTCGGGTCGCCCGGCTTGAGGCTGATGCCGTCCTTGACGCGGAAAATCTGAATCGGGAAGATTGCCGTTTCACCACCACCCAAGCCTTCTTCGGTGGTGAGAAGCAGGTTACGCATAGCCATGCGAGCTTCGGGCTCGGTACACATACCGTAGTTGATGCTGGAGAACGGAGTCTGGGCACCGGCACGGCTGTGCATGGAGTTCAGGTTATGAACGAAAGCTTCCATAGCCTGGAAAGTAGCCTTGTCGGTTTCTTCGTAGGCCATCTTTTCGGCAAACTTCTGGGCGTTCTTCACCGTTTCTTCGCCATAGGTCTTGGACAATTCGCGGGCTTCGGCTTCCACGAACTTTTCGTTCGGCACGAGCGTCGCTACCATGCCCATTTCGGCCATTTCGGTATGGAGTTTCTTCACAACCGGCTGGATTTCTTCTTCGGTCTTGCCGGTAAGAAGAATGAGAGCCTTGACCATGTTGGAAAGGTAAGCCTTGCGGTAAGTGATACGCACGCCGTCGGCCATGGCATAGTCAAAGTTCGGAATGGACTGACCGCCGTGCTGGTCGTTCTGGTTAGACTGAATGGCAATAGCAGCCAAAGCAGCGTAGCTACGGATATCCTTGGGTTCACGAAGGTGACCGTGACCGGTATTGAAGCCATTCTTGAAAAGCTTCTTGAGGTCGATCTGGCAGCAGGTCATGGTAAGGGAATAGAAATCCAAATCGTGGATATGGATATCGCCATCCATGTGGGCGCGGCTGTGCTCGGGCTTGAGCATCATCATGGTGTAGAAATGCTTTGCGGATTCGGAACCATACTTGAGCATGGTACCCATGGCGGTATCGCCATCGATATTCGCGTTTTCACGCTTGAGGTCAGATTCCTTGGCAGAGCTGAAGGTAATGTCGCGAAGCGTATGCATGAGGCGAGTGTTGACTTCGCGCACGCGGGTACGTTCGGCACGGTACAAGATGTAGCTCTTGGCGGTATCGGCATAGCCACCTTCGGTAAGAGCCTTTTCGACAGCGTCCTGGATTTCTTCGATTTCGGGAACGTTCTTGCCTTCGGATTCAAGTCGGCCCACCACGTCGGCAGACACCTTGAGAGCCGTGCTCGTGAGCACGTCATCGCTACCCAACAAATTCAACTGACTTTGGGCGGCCTTAATCTGTTCGTCGAGCTCACCCGATGCGCGGAATGCCTTGACAATAGCGTCGGCAATTTTTTCAATGTTGAACGGCATCTCACGGCCGTCGCGCTTCCTTACAGAAACAATCATCTACCAATCCTTGCTGCCCGGCGAACAGGCTCACAATGAGCAAAATTCGTGTCGAGCATACTTTTTTCTTTCAATTCCGGTATTTACTATATCTTGTGTCTAGGTTTTGCGGTAAAACACAAGATATGGAAAACAATATAATAAAAGTAAGTGTCATTGGAAGACATTTTTCAAAAAAATAACGCTTTTTATGTAAATTTAAGATTACAAAACTAAACTTATCAACAATCCCAATATGAGACATCAAATCGCGTTTTAGACAAAATAAACATAAAAAAAGCTAACGCCTTTATTTATAAGCAGTTAGCTAATTATAACTATCGATGTTACTTATCAACAGAAAAATAAAAGTTTTTTGTAACCAGCGTCTTGACAAATAAAACTAGTGTGACTAGCCACTCTATTGGAGCAATTCTACGACCAAATGAACCGATGCGGAGATACTCACCGAATCGGCAATGGAAGCCAACATGGCCTCTTCGCTATAGTCATTAAACTTGGCAGCGCCCAAAACGGTTCTTCCATAAGCAAAGCCCTCATTGCCGCCATTTTCGCTGACCGAGATGACTTTGCCAAGGGTACCACCAACACTTTCGGCGTAACTTCCGGCCTTATCCAAAGCCTTCTTGCCAACCAAAAGAATCAACTCCTTACGTAAGGAATCTTCTCCTTTGAGACGGGCCGACGTACGATCGATTTCAACATCCAACTCCGCCGAAAGCACAGCCACTGCAGCCGCAGCCACAGACCTGGACGAACAACGGATGGCAAAAGTTTGACTCACCACGTAGCCCGTAAGGCTACGGGTTCCCTTGTCATAGGACCATTCCTTACGCATGTCAACGCTGTTCTGTTCGATATCGGTATTCTGGATATCGAGTTTATTCATTTGTTCAAAAATTGCTTGACGACGTACTTCGAGTTGCTTGTAGAGAAGTTCCTTGTCGCGACCACGCAATTCAAGCATAGCCACCGTCACGAATTCGTTGGCTTCGTACTTACGAGATTCCGAAGCGGACACCTTTACCGTAGACATCTGCACATCGCTTACCACAGACGGAACCTTCAAGGATTTCGGCATCGCATTCTGCATGGCGTTATCTTTATTGGTCGTGAGCAGCAAGAAGCCGAGCAGCACCACCAAGAAGACGAGACCCAATGTAACTTTGTTCATATTCAACCCCTATGACAAGTTCATTTCTTTGTTAATACCAGATTAGTGACTGCATTAATAAGCAAGGCCATCACGATTGTCGTGGTCATGCTAATAAAGGGCATCCAAGGCCAGCTGAAAATTCCTCCCAACACCGCAGGTACACCAAAGGCAGGAATCCCTTGCACCAAGATAAGGCTCGCCATTCCCAAAACTACAGCCACAATAACAACCCAACCGCGAAGTTTCTTGGAACCCGTTCCAAAGACCTTGTCGGCAAAGAAGGCGAGCAAGAACATTCCCAAAAGTGGTCCTGTGAAAAGTCCGGTAAAGAACAATGCATTCTTGAGAAGGCTCCCCTGCTGAGTTGCAGCAAACAAGGCAAAGAAAATCCCCAGAATTCCCCAGACGGCAGTCCAAATCTTGGCACGTTTAAGCCCTCCGATTCCAGCATTTTCATCCCAACCCAAGAAGTCGCGTTCCGAGGTGTTACCCAAGGAATTGATGGCCCCCGAAAGACTACTCATGGCAGCCGCACAAATGGCCGCCACAATCAGCCCCGTCACACCCACCGGAAGTCCATTTACAATAAAGTAAGGGAACACGTCATTCTGCCCTAAACCCTCGGGGAGAGGCGCTGCATGAGCCTTCTGGTAATAAACATAGAGTGCTGCGCCCACCCAATAGAACAAGATCGAAACGGCACAGCCAAGCACCATAGAAAGAATACTGGAACGATTTGCAGCCTTCACGTCTTTACAGCTCAAGTAACGTTGCACAAACTGTTGATCGCAACCGCGAATGGCAATTTCAAGAATCGCATAGGCAAAGCCCGCCGAAACAAGCGTACGCGCATTGGAGATATCCATCGATGCATCCCACCACTTGGTCTTGCCCGCTTCGCTTGCAAGGGCAGCCATTTCACCAAAGCCACCCACCGAATTCGAAATGATCAAAAGCACCAGAACTCCGCCGCCAAAGAAGACGACGAACTGCATGACATCGGTCCATATGACCGCCTTGATACCGCCAAACCAGGTATAGAAAATTGCAACCGCCGCCGAAACGATAATCGCCAGTTTCAAGTCGATATGCAAAATCTGCGCAAGCACCAACGATGGTGCAAACAAGAGTATTCCTGTGCGGAGCAGCAAGTGCAAGCAATAGAAAATAGCCGCAATCCGACGCACCGGGCGCGAGAAACGAACTTCAAAAAGTTCGTAGGCGCTATTAATACCCGAAGTACGGAACCGGGGAATAAAAACAAGGCCCACCACCACAATACTGATGAGGGCGCCAATCTGGAACATGAGGAACGTCATGTTGTCGCCGTACACATCGGCAGGAGCACCCAGGAACGTCGTGGCACTCACAGACGTTGCAATAAGGCTTATGCCGACCGCCACCCAAGGGATAGAACCACCGCCCAACATGTATTCTTTGAGATTTTTGTTCCCGCGGGAAACAAACAAACCGATTGCAACAGAAAGCAACAAGTAAGCGACGAGAACAATCCAATCAAGTAATGTAAACATAGAATACAGGGGTTAATGGTTAGAATCGTCTTATACTGCAGCAGGTTCAGCTTCGGCAGTCTGGAATTGTACCACCTGGTTGCGGCCGCCTTCCTTGGCACGGTACAAAGCCTGGTCCGCATTGTTGATGGCCTTCTGCAGGTCGCCATTAAAGCCCTGTGCAAGCAAGAAGGCTCCAACGCTCACCGTGACACGCAAAGGTTCGGCTTGGTGGACATCGAATACCAGTTTTTCTACCGACTTGCGGATTCGTTCTGCGGTTTCCACCATGCCTTCGGCATTGGTATCGATCAGGGCCACCACGAATTCTTCACCGCCAAATCTTGCAACGATATCGATTTCGCCACGGATTTCTTTACTGATGGTGTCGGCAATTCCCTTGATAACCACGTCACCAATCGGGTGACCATAAGTATCGTTCACATGCTTGAAGTGGTCGATATCCATCATCAGGAGACCGATGCTGTACTTGTTGCGGTCGGCGCGAACCTTTTCGGCACGGAGTTTTTCAAACATGGTCTTCTTGTTAATGAGGCCCGTATGACCGTCTCGCATGGCCTGGTCGCAGCCCTGTTCATACTTGCGGGCGCGATTGTAGGCAAACCCAGCAACACCTGCAAAGGCCTTGAGCAATTCCTTTTCGTGATCGTTATAAGGCATGGAACTGCTGCTTTCAAGGCAAATGGCAATTTCAGCCGTTTCGGAATCATGTTCGGCAGCAATGGGCATCACCAAAATCTGGCGCAAGTTCAAGTTCTTGCGTTCGGAATCGTTCAACCGAGGCAGGTAGTCCTTAAAGCCTGGCAAGAAGGAACGTTCCATGGGGCGGTTACGCAAAAGAGCCAATACAAAGACGCCCTTGTCCGAAAGCGTAAAGGTCTTGTTTGCGAACTGTTCGGAATCAACGCCATCACAGAATACTACATGACCGTTCATGTCGTCGCCCTGATCCAATGCGAGAATCGTCAAACGGTCGTAGGCCATGTTGGCCTTCACGTAATTGATAATCTGCTTGTAGATGTCCTTCACCGTCATGGTCTGGAAGAACTTGCGCAAGTAGCTGTAAAGTCCACCATACTGCTGCAGGGCAATATGCTTTTGGGCCGAGTAGAAGCCCTTGTAATCCAGCATCGAAATCGCACTTGCGATAAACTTGAGGGCATTGGCCGTCATATCGTTAAAGGCATTCGGATAGACGGAATCCATCACCAAAGCGCCCACTCGAAGACCAGAAGCGTGATCAATCATGGGGACAGCCACCACGGACTTGATAGACGGATTGTCGATATAGTACATCACGCTCTTCGCGCCAGGAAGGTCTCCTTCCAGGAGGCGGTTCACATTGCTACGGAACAACTGCCCCAAAAGACCCGATGTTTCGGTAATGCGAGTGCGAAGGTTTACCGATATTTCTTTATCGTTTGCGAAATTGCGAATACCCCATTCCTTCTGATTTTCCATCTGCGTAAATACGATGACAGAATTCACATGCGGCACCACAATCTTGAGCGCCAACAGCATGTCGGTCATGGAGCGGTTGATATCGGCATTGGCACGGGCCCAAACCTGGCTCACCTTGAGAGCGGCTTCCGGTTCATTAGCCATGCCCTTGGGGGCATTGGAAAATTCGTTTTGCAGAGTCGGAGTAATAACCGGAGCCGTAGTCGTCGAACGGTTCTTGAAAATCGTCGGAATCGGGGCGGTAGCGGGCTGCTGGGAATTCGGGCCGGCAAGGCGCGGACGATTCATGCACGCAAGCACAAACGCGACAACGGCAAAGGGAATAAGGAACAGGAACATTCCCCCCTGGAATGCAAGGCCAAGCAAAAGGCCCGCGACCACGAATAAAATTTCTGCAACAGACATATCGATCCCGTTATAAACGGAAGGAACGGTACAGCATTACCACCGAGACTCCGCCATATACAAAATGACTGATCCATGCCGCCCAAAAAGGCGAAAGCGCACCATTTTCTCCCATCTTTAAGCCAATTCTTTCAAGGATATAATAGCTAAAAACAATTAAGAGGCCAACCCCGAACTTCTGGGAAAGGCCCCCAGAACGACTATAGCGGTGGCAAAGGGCTGCACCGATGAGTAGTACGATTAAATTCATCCAATGAGCGGAACGTTTAAACTGCAATGCAGTTTCCATGGCACGGGTATCTTCACCGGAACGCCTAAGCACGTTGATTCGAGCCATGACCATTTTGGAATCCATTTCGTCTGCAGTCTGGCGTTCATTAATCAGGTCGCCCGGATAAGTCGTCACCTTGCCGCACAGCTTTTCACGATGGATGGGATACACGTTAACCGTACCGTCTTTATGGAATTCGCGACGGTTACCACGCTCAAACTGCCAGCAACCCGGCGGCGGGTCAATGCTGCTCAACCTTGCAACAGAATCGAGGGAATCCTTGGGAGGATCTTCGATCCAGCGGGCAACTTTTGCATCGTAGCGTTCCACCAGGCGGCCATCTTCGCGCAGGAGCAACACCACATCGCGACCGAAGCGACCCTTGCCAGAATAATGCCTAAAGAACCAACTCGCCCGTTCGCTATCGATAAAGGTAAAGTCGCGCTTTTCCTTGATGCGGGGATTCTTCTTTTTCTGGGCGTTCGTTTCCATGGTCTCGAGACGCTTGTGGTTTGCATCAGGGAGCCAAAGTTCACTCATTTCGTAAGAACCGATAGACACCAGAACGCCAAAGACAAAAATCGGAATCAACGTCTTGAAAGGAGCCTGTCCGGAACTCTGCATGGCACTCATTTCAAGGTGACGCGTCATGTTACCGATGGAGGCCAGCACCGCAATAAACAGAGCCACCGGCGAAATAAGATAAAGCATGTAAGGCAGGTAGCTTACATAGTAGTCAACGGCTTCTTTAGTATCGCGGGCAAGCCAAGTCTTGATGTTACCCACAAAGTCAATCACCGCAAACATAAGGATTGCACCCAAAAGCACAATCAGGAACATCTTCATGAAATTCCACATCATGTACCGGGAGAATTTCATCCAATCCTCCTGGTAAAGAATCCGAAGAACTTCTTGAAGAATCCGCCGATGGCACGCAGCACCCTGAAGAACTTGGAGTCTCCCGAGAACCGGTCGCGAACCATGGCAATGGTAATGAAAATGCCGAACGTACCAATGATAATGTTGGAGGCCCACATGGCAAGCACCGGATCGATCAAGAGTCTGTCTGCCATATTTTCACCGCCAATCAAGCAAATCCAATAAATGACAAAGAACGCAAGGCTATAAAGAATACCCGTACCGATACCGCCCTTACGGGCCATAATGCCGAGGGGTGCACCGATTAAAATAAAGATGAAACAAGCAAAACCGGTACTGTACTTCTTGTGAATTTCAACGGTGTACTGCGCCTTGCGCTTCAATTCCGCCTCCATGCGCCCGTACAATCTCTCGGTGGTGCGAAGCGCCGCTATTTCTTGCACACGGAGTCGCTGCAAGGACCGCCTGCGCAGGACAGAATCCTCCTTCGCGCCACTTTCCACTGATGCCGGAACAACGGAATCCCCCATTACTTGTGATTGCAATTCCACCAAGGTATTCAACCTTTTTTCGAGAGCCTGTTCGCGATATTCACCGTAACGCTTTTCGGCATCTTCCACCACTTCGGTCATCATCTCGATCGGCATTTCGCGGTCGCTGCGGTAACTACGGCTGCGACGTTCCAAGCGATCGTCCACATTCTTCATGGCGAGGTCTTGCGAGAAGTAACGAATGCGGAAGTAGTTTTCCGGATTGTCCGCATCGGTCATGTGAGTTTCGCCACTGCGCAAGCGAAGCATGAGAGTAGCCCCGTTGTCTTCGTATTCCATGGTAGCGCTGTCGGCGTACACAATACGGGGAGCCCCCTTCTTTTCCATTTCAAAAATCTGGATTCCGTACAAAGTTCCCGTCACGGGGTCAATACGGTTTACCCAAAGTTGCACATCGGGGAATTGGGTAATGAGTCTACCGGCGTCGATAAATACATGGGGTTTCTTGCGGGACACTGCATTCATGAGCTCTACGGAGCGGTGGTTCGCTTCGGGAAGCACCCAGTTGTTGAATACCACCATCAGCACCGAAATCAGCATCGAAACCAAAAGTACCGGACGCATGAGCGAAAGAGGCGACACGCCAGCCGCCTTGCAGGCCGTAATTTCCTGGTCTCCCGAAAGTCGGCCGAAAGCCATCAGGCTTGCCACCAGCACGGCCATGGGAATAGAAAGGGAAAGCATCCACGCCAAATTCAGCGCGAAGATTTCAAGGACCGTCGAAGCCGGGAGCCCCTTTGAAAGCACGTTATCAAGGATTTTGACAAGAAAATCCACCACGAACAGGAACGTGATTCCAAAAAGAGCGGCCAAAAAGGGACCGATGAGCTCTTTCAACACGTAGCGGACTAAAATCATTTTTCTGAACTTACAAAATTTTCTACTTTACGGGA
>JAEEGH010017324.1_pt1 | contig 15375 bp, 14 predicted proteins | sample 9134181 | NCBI WGS metagenome assembly JAEEGH01 (sample SAMN16246544, study PRJNA631951) | gut metagenome | biome: gut microbiome; feature: rumen; material: DP-attached | host: Bos | place: Iran: Karaj | collected 2018-10 | reverse complement strand
GAAAGTGCCTACGCCTGTGGAGGAAGAACAGGTGAGACTGAAATATGGCCTGCCCAAACGGTTTATCCAGAATGTCGGGACGATTGAACAAAGGAAGAACATCCTGTTGGGGGTGAAGGCGATGGAGCACTTGCCTTCGGACCTGTCGCTGGTCATTGTGGGAAAACATACAGCTTATACGAACCAGGTGTTGGAGTATGTCTCTGAGCATAAATTGCACAGGCGGGTGTATATCCTCCACGATGTGCCTGATGCCGATCTGCCGGCGTTGTATTCCCAGGCTGAAGCGTTTGTATATCCCTCTGTGTATGAAGGATTTGGCATTCCCATCATCGAGGCCATCAGTTGTGGATTGCCTGTGGTGGGTTGTACGGGGTCTTGTTTAGAGGAGGCTGGAGGGCCTGATAATCTCTATGTCGCGCCAGATGATCCAGAGGCGCTGGCTACAGCCATCCGTCAGGTGAGGAAGGGAACCCCAGGACGCGAGGAACGTATCCAGCGCAGCCGTCAATACATCCGTCGCTTCGAGGGTAATGACGTTGCCAGCCAGGTACTCGAGATCTACCATAAATTATTATAAAATTAAAAGATTATAAAATTAAAAGATTAAAACTTCCAGCGGAGCTGGAGGTCGAGGTCTGAGAGGGAAGAGGCATCGACCTGTTGGTAGCTGCTGCCGATGGTGTTGCGATCAAAATAGTCTGAAATGCCGATCTTTGCTGTCAGCATCAAGTGCTTTCCGATGTTAGCCCTTGCCATCAACCAGTAGCGGATGCCCTCACCATAAAACATTTGTGAAGAATAAGTATATAGCGGCCCCAGTTCGTAGAGATACACCCGACTGTTGTAACTGTCTGTATGGAAATAGCCAAAGCCCCCATTCAGTCGTAGCCAACGACGGGTGTAGGCAAGCGTGGCACTCACCATCCCACCCCACTCGCCTGTGGTCCATCCGCCGTCTATCTGCATACGACCACCCAAGCCTGTGGCGATGGTATAGTCAGCACTCAGTCTCCCCCGATGTTCCCACCTGTTGATGAGATGCTTTTTGGTCTCATCATCTTTCTGTCGCAGTCTCAGACGATAGCGGCCTGTAAGTGTCCAACGCTGTTTTTGCCAAGTGGTCTGCAAGAGGTTATCCCAGGAATAGGACGACTGCGACACCTGATACTTCGCCCAGGCGAAATAGGCGTAATCAGAATAGGCTGAGAGTCGGAAAGCCAGCGAGGGTTGCCAGGTGAGTCCGAGGTAGATGCCACTCTCGTTCTGGACTCTTCCCCCATCGCTGTAACTCTGGGCATCGAGGGAACTATAGGCATAGGAATAGAAACGCTGCAGAACCATCAGACTAAGAGCGTCAGACACACGCAGGCTGGCAGTATTGATGGTAGCCAGATGGCCCTTACGGTCTGTGGCGGTCTCTCCGCTAAGTGCCACTTTGGGAGAGGCATAGCCATAGTCGAGGCTCAGGTTCAGGAAGTCAGTGCCTTGGGGATAGTGCTGACGATAGAGCGTAGAGGTGTTGGGCTTCAGCGTTCTGTCGAGGTGGGTGTAGAGAGCGTTCATACCCAGATGGAAACCGTGGGCATTATAGCGCAGACAGCCTCCTGTCTTAAAGGGATGGAGGCTGTGTTTCTTGTTCATCTCCGTCTCCGTGCGGTGGTAGTCCGTGTCGAGGATGGAAGATACCGTGCCGTCCTTGTTCAGCGTGGCATCAGCAGGATTATAGGAAGCGAAGGCTGTCAGTTTGAGATGCCGCCCCATATCGATAGTTGCTGCTGCCCCAAAGAGAGAACCCGCTGAACGAGAGGAATGGGCTCGGAGGGTATAGGAGGATCGTCCCAGGTTCTGCAGCATCGCCATCTTGCCTAAGCTGAAACTGTTGTTCATCACCAGTCCCATCCCCATCGACACGCGGTAGCTGCCCAAGACGAGGGATTCCAGGCGACGGAAGTTCCGCAGTTGGAGATAAAAGGAATAATAGTCGTAGCCCCATTTGTTCCGATGGGCGAAGAAGGGTTCTCCAGCATCCTGAGAGCCGACGAAGCCCAGTTTCACCTGATCGCCGTATGTGAACTGATAGCGCAGCCAATGGCGGTACTTCGGTCCCAGATAGCCGTCTGTGTCGCCCTTTCTATTATAAAAAGGTACGCGCGCATACGCCATCAGTTCGTTCTGTCCGTATTTCGCAATATCCTTGAGTGTCGGCAGAGGGACTGGCTTCTCCTCGCCCACATAGACGAAAAAGGAGAGCAGGCGTCGCTGGGTATAGTCGAGTTCCCTGACCATCGCCAGTTCACTGAGTGATTCCATCCGTCCATATCGCCACAGGTATTCCACAATGCCCTCTATCTGTTGGGCAGAGAGGAAGGGCAGTTCCTCAAGCTGTTCGCGTGTCACCTGGTTGATGTCCATCGGATGCTCCTCCAGATCGCAGAGCAGGTCATACGTCTGTTCCCACGACGCTGACGCCATATCCTCCTGTGTCATCACCTCGTTCAGATACGCTTCCCACGGCCTTGTCTGGGCGTTCACACCCAGTGCCAACCAAAACAATAGACATACCATTTGTGTCCTCATAATCCTTTGTATTTAAGTTTAACGCTGCAAAGATAATAAAAAACTAAGAATTAAGCGTTAAGAATTAAGAAAAAATGATTGGCGGCAGCAAAATTTCTTAACTCTTACCCCTTAACTCTCAATTAATTTGTATTTTTGCAGCTGATATGCGTAGGATGATGACAATCATATTGGCTGTGGTGTTGTGTCAGCAGGTGTTGGCACAGGACGAACAGAGGCTGACCGCCGAGCAGGTGCTGGCGGAGATGGACTCGCCTACGTTTGTGCCTACGGTGAAGGTGGGCAAGGTATTGCACGAGGGCGACAGCATCCAGTATATGGAGATGAACAACGTGTATGTCTATCCCCAGCTGACGTTCAAGAACAAGCGCCAGGCGGAGTCGTATATGCGTCTGGTGAAGAACGTGAAGAAGGTGCTGCCCATCGCCAAGGAAGCCCGCCAGATGCTCATCGAGACAACAGAGTACTTAGAGACGCTACCCAACGACAAGGCGAAGGAAGAGCATATCAAACGCGTGGAGGACGATATCTTCCGTACCTACAAGCCGAAGATGAAGAAGCTCACTTATTCTCAAGGCAAGCTGCTCATCAAACTCATCGACCGCGAGTGTCACTCTACGGGTTACGATATGATCAAGGCCTTCATGGGACCTCTTCGCGCAGGCTTCTGGCAGGTATTTGCCTGGGGCTTCGGTGCCTCGCTGAAGAAGGAATACGATGCCAAGGGTGTGGACCGCCTCACCGAGCGTGTCGTCCTTATGGTCGAGGCCGGACAGATTTAGACCATGAATTATACAACTTTCATATGTATATAATAAACCACAGATTACGCAGATTACACAGATTTTAATTGATTTTGTCGCAAGCGACGGATTAAACAACGCGCAGCCATAATCTGTGAAATCTGCGAAATCTGCGGTTAATAATTATTCCGAGAAGAGGACCTGGATGAGGGTCTGGCCGACAGCCTGGAGGGTGTTGCGGTCGATATGGTCCATATCGTCGTTGACGGTGTGCCAGGTGGGGCCGAAGGAACTCTGGGCGCAGTCGGGATAATAGGGGATGATATCGATGCAGGGGATCTTCGCCACACGATTGACAGGGATATGGTCGTCGGTGATGCCCACACCCTCTCGCGACGGGAAGAAACTGCCAAAACCTACGACCTGAGAAGCACGCCAGACCTTATCGACGATGTTACGGGCATACTGAAGGGACTGCTGTTCCTGATAGAACTGCGCGCCCTGACCACCTACCATATCGAGGAGGATGCCATAACGAGCCTTGTAACCATCCACATGGGGATTGGCAGCCCAGTATTGGGCACCGAGGGCCCAGGTGTTTCCTGGGTCGTTGGTCTCTTCCCATGGGGGGACGCCCCCGTCTGCAGCATCGAAACAGAGGCAGTCGAGGCCACGTGAAGGAGACAGGAGACAGGAGTCAGGAGACAGGAGACGGGCGAGTTCGAGCATGACGGCGACACCGGAGGCTCCATCGTTGGCGGCGAGGACGGGTTTATGCCAGTTGGCCTCATCAGGATCGTTATCGGCCCAGGGACGGCTGTCCCAGTGGGCACAGATGAGGATGCGGTCTTTGAGATCAGGACGATAGCTGGCGATGATGTTCGTGGCACGGAGCATCGTACCGTCGTAGCCTTTGAGAAGGGCCTGTTGGGGGGTGACGGTGAGACCGTGACGCGTGAACTCACTGATGATCCACTGGGCACAGGCATCGTGAGCAGCGCTATTCATCGTACGAGGGCCAAAGGCACATTGTTGTTCGCAGTAAAGAAAAGCGCTGTCAGCACAGAAGGCAGGGCCTACGGGCTGGATTGAGACAGTCTCTGTGGACGCAGCCTGCTTGCGGAGACCACAAGAAGTGAAAAACGCTGCGCTAAATGATAAATGACAAATGATAAATGATAAAGATATCAAGCGTCTTCTACCTATGTTGGTAATCATCTATAAACTATAAACTGTAAACTATAAACAAGAATCTAAACCTTCTGCGCCTCGGCCATCACACGGAGGAAGTTGCCACCCCAGATCTTCTGGATATCCTCGTCGCTGTAACGCTTACGGAGCAGTTGGCGGGTGAAGTTGAGGAGTTCGGAACTGTCTGCCAGGCCAGGGACGCCACCATCACCATCGAAGTCGGTGCCAAGACCTACGTGGTCGATGCCCATCACATCAATCGCATGCTCCAAATGAGCCATCACATCGAGGATGGTAGCCTGGGCATCCTTGCACAGGAAGCCGTTATAGATAGTAGTCTGTGCCACACCTCCTTTGGCTGCCAAGGCACGCATCTGGTCGTCGGTGAGGTTGCGGGGATGGTCACAGAGGGCACGGGCAGAGGAATGGCTGCACACGATGGGCTTCTTGCTGATGTCGAGGGCATCGTAGAAGCTCTTCTCGCCAGCATGACTCATATCGACGAGGATGCCCAAGCGGTTCATCTCGGCGATGACCTCTGCACCAAACTGACTCACGCCACCATGCGTCTGGTTGCTCTTTGAGGCAGAGTCGCAGATGTCGTTGTCGCCATTATGGCAGAGCGTCATATAGACGATGCCACGATCAGCGAAATGGCGGAGGTTCGAGAGTTTTCCGTCGAGGGCGATGCCATTCTCGATGCCCAACATAATGCTCTTGAGGCCTAAGTGCTTGTTTTTCCAGAGATCCTCAGGGGTACGAGCCAGAGCGAGATAACGGGAGTTATCACGGACGATGGTCTCAATCTTATCGAAGATGTTGTCTGCGAAAGCCGTAGGGTTGTCGGTGGGCTGTGGGAGGTAGGCCACCATGATCGTTGCGTCCTGACGGCCCTCGGTCATCTTGTGGAGATCGACGAGGATACGCGGATCACGCTGTTCGAAGTGGATGCCCTGAGGGAAAAACATCGGTGTGTCGCAGTGGGTGTCGAGGGTGAGGATGCGGTCGTGAAGCTGAAGCGCCTCGCGATAGAGGTTTGCCTCTTTGACGAGCCACTGGAAGAGCGGCAGACCACTCTCCATGCACTCGGGATGCCACTGTACACCCAAGATGGGCTTGTATTCGCTGCTCTCCATTGCCTCTATGACGCCATCGGGGGCTGTGGCAACGACACGGAACTTGGAGCCGGAGTCGCTGACCGCCTGATGGTGGAAGGAGTTGACGAATAATGTGGAATGTGGAATGTGGAATGTGGAAGGAGATTTGTCGTAGATCTCAAAAAGCGTAGAATTTTCCTCGACGGAAACACTATGGGTGGGTTCGGAGCGGTCGGCATCCTGCGAGTGCTTCACGGTAGCGACATCGCTGATGTCCTGTTTTACCTTGCCGCCCAAGGCCATGGCGAGGGTCTGGATGCCACGACAGATGCCGAGGATGGGAATCTGACGATTGTAGGCGAGACGGGTAATCAGCAGTTCAGCGTTGTCACGTTCCTGATTGATGCCATGCAGCAGGGGTGATGGTTCTTCACCTGCCCAGAGAGGGTTGTAGTCGCCACCACCGCTGAGGATGAGACCATCGATCCGCTGGAGGGTGTTGATGATCACATGACGGTCGACCACAGGAGGGATGATGACAGGTACGCCACCTGCCTCCACCACCGACTGGTAGTAGCCACGGCCGATCTTACACGTCAAGTCCTCGTAGTTTCCCGTGATACCGATGACAGGCATCGGCGATGCCTCGGGGAATCGGGCGTAGATGCCCTCCAACTGCGCCTGCAGGTCGAACTTGTTCTTCATTCCTCTACATTAATGGGAATCTCACGTTTCAGACTCTGTTCAAGGGAGATGAGCGTCTCTGTGGCCACCACGCCATGGATGCTCTGCAACTTACCATTCAACAGATCCATCAGTTGTTCGTTGTCGCGGGCATAGAGCTTGACGAGCATCGTGTAGGGGCCTGTGGTGAAGTGGCACTCCACCACCTCAGGGATGAGCTTCAGGCACTCGACCACGTCCTTGTACATCGAACCTTTCTCAAGGTTGATGCCAACATAGGTACAGGTGCTGTAGCCCAGACTCTTCGGGTTGACATCGAAGCCGCTGCCAGTGATGACGTCGGCATCGATGAGGTGTTGTACACGCTGGTGGATGGCTGCACGGGATACATTACACTCGGCTGCCACATCCTTGAACGGGATACGGGCATTCTTTGACAGGATGCTCAGAATCTTCTTGTCTAAGAGATCGATTTTTTCCATTTTTCCTCTGTTTGTTACATTTTGATAGCAAAAGTACGATATTTAATTGAATAATGCAACTTTTTTGAGGAAAAATTAAAAAAAGTGTGCCACTTTTGTGACACACTTGCTTATTTCTTGACTATTTCGACCAATTCAACGTCGAAGATCAGTGTACTGAACGGTTTGATCTGTCCCTGGTCCCTGTCGCCATAAGCGAGATCGCTGGGGATGAACAGACGCCACTTCGAACCCACCGGCATCATCGTGAGCGCCTCAGTCCAGCCCTTGATGACCTGCTGAGGAGTGAACTCTGCGGGTTCACCACCATGACGGGCAGAAGCATCGAACACGGTACCGTCGATAAGACGACCTTCGTAGTTCACTTTCACACGGTCAGTAGCCTGAGGCACCTCACCCTCACCCTTCACAAGCACCTGATACTGCAGGCCGCTGGGGAGTGTGACCACGCTGTCGCGCTTGGCATTCTCCTCGAGGAACTTACGACCTGCCTCACGGTTGGGGCCATAGAGTTTCTCCTGCTTGGCAGCCATGTCTGCCTCGTGCTTCTGACGGAAATACGTCTCAGCAGCTGTCTGTGTGAAATGCGTGGAATCCTTTGTCAGCGCATCGGAGAAACCACGATAGAAGAGGTCTGCGACGATAGAGTCGGGAGAGTCGGTAAAGTCTTTGCTCATACCAGGTATCATCCGGTCGCGCACCTGATTGGCAATCTCCATACCAGCCACATAAGCCTTTAACTTCGGATCACTACCAGCCTTCACCATCTCCTTGAAGCCACGGATAAAGTCGGCCATATAGGTAGTATCGACACCCTGCTGCTGGATGAGGAAGGGGATCAGTCCGTTGGTGACACTCATACCAGCAGTATAACTGACAGAGTCGGAACTGTTAAGGAGCTGTACTGGCTGTTCGACGGGAGCAGCGGGCTCCACAGCCTTTGTCTTCTTCTTAGCGGCATCAGCCGTATAGAAAGAAGCACCCGCCACGAGGGCGAGTGCGATAACCATGAGCTTTTTCATTACTTCTTAGCAGGATCTACTTCGAGCAACTCCAGTTTGAAGATCAGAGCAGAGAAAGGCTTGATGTCCTTACCCTGTTCACGCTCGCCATAAGCCAGCTCCTGAGGAATGTAAACCTCCCACTCTGAACCTGCAGGCATATGGCAGAGAATCTCCGTCCAACCCTTGATAACGCTTTTCACGGGGAAGGTGGCAGGCTCGCCACGCTTGTAAGAGCTGTCGAACACGGTGCCGTCGATAAGACGACCCTCGTAGTTCACCTTCACCACAGATGTATCGGTGGGGATGGCACCGTTACCCTCCTTGATGACCTTGTACTGCACACCGCTGGGCAGGGTCTTCACACCTTCTTTCTTGGCATTCTCAGCGAGGAACTTCTCACCAGCCTCCTTATTCGGGCCATAGGTCTTCTCCATCTGCTTGGCCTTGATCTCACGCATCAGACGCTCGGCAATCACCTGGGCAGAGTCAACAGTCATCAGACCCTTCTTGCCTGTCGTGGCAGCCACGAAACCTGCCATGAAGTTCTTCAGGGAGATGGTCTTCGTAGAGTCATCACCAAACACCTGGAAATTGATGCCCTTCACCATACGGTTGGCAATCTGCTGACCAATCTGGATACCGGCATAGTAAGCAGCCTTCTTCTTGTTGTCACCGGCATTGGCACCCTCGTTGAGACCCTTGACAAACTCGGCCATATAGGTCGTGTCAACATCCATGTTTCCTACGAGGTACTCCTTCAGACCCTGGGTCTGAGCCATACCGATTGCATAACTCATCGTGTCGATGTCACTCTTCAGGTTGGCCTTCGGAGTGCCGTTGCCACATGACGAAATCATGATGGCAGCTACTGCTGCAACTGCAGCGAATGTAAACTTCTTCATATTCTATAAACTTTGAACTTTAAACTTTTTCACTTTTTTACCTTTTCACCTTTTTACCTTTAAACGACCTGGATCAACTCCACGTCGAAGATCAGGGCTGCGAACGGGGGAATCTGTGCGCCGGCACCACCCTCGCCATAGGCCAGACGATAAGGGATGAAGAAACGGTACTTCGCACCCTCCTGCATAAGCTGCAGACCCTCTGTCCAACCGGCGATAACCTGCTGCAGGGGGAATGTGGCGGGCTCGCCACGCTTGTAACTGCTGTCGAAGACGGTTCCATCGATGAGTGTACCCTCATAGTGGCACATCACCGTATCCTTGGCTGTGGGTTTCTTGCCGTTACCCTCTTTCAGCACCTGATACTGCAGGCCGCTGGGCAGAGTGATGACCTCTGACTTCTTGGCATTCTCGGCGAGATACTTCTCACCAGCCTCCTTATGCACCTTACCCTGTTCGGCACGCTCAGCCTGGAGCTTCTGCTCCTGCTTCTTGAAATAGTCCTGTACTATCACCTGAGCCTCACGATGAGACACCTTCAGTTCCTTGCCATCAAGCACATCCTTGATGGCCTGAGCGAAATCGTCGGCACTAATGTCCTGGGCACCCATCTGTGCCAGTTGCTGGCCGATGCCAAGGCCCAAAGCATAACTTAACTTATCCATTCTTTCTATATATTAATAATGTGTACTCTCAAAAATCGGCTGCAAAGTTATACAAAAATGCAACACAGAGACACAAAGATACAGAGTTTTTAATCTTTTTTATCATAAATCTCTGTGCCTCTGTATCTCTGTGTTCAAAAATAATCGTATCTTTGCACCATAAAACCATTATTATGCTTATGAAAAAGATTGTTGTATTGACTGGTGCCGGTATGTCGGTGGAGAGTGGTCTGAAGACCTTCCGCGATGCCGACGGACTTTGGGAGAACTATCCCGTGTCGAAGGTGGCCACCCACGAAGGTTGGGAGGCAGATCCTACGCTTGTGACGAACTTCTACAATATGCTCCGCAAGAAATGCTGGGGCGTACAGCCTAACGAGGGTCACAAGCTCGTGGCGAAACTGGAGGAGCAGTATAACGTGACGGTGGTGACGCAGAATGTGGACAACCTGCACGAGATGGCAGGTTCCTCGAAGGTGATCCACCTGCACGGCGAACTGATGAAGGTATGTTCGAGTTATAATGTCGATGATCCCCGTTATCAGATCCAGCTCACGCCAGAGAATTGTGAGATTGAACCAGGCACGAAGGCAGGAGACGGTTCGTTGCTGCGTCCTTACATCGTGTTCTTCGGCGAGGCTGTGCCTAACATCACCATTGCCGCGGAGGAAGTGCAGGAGGCTGATATACTTGTAATCATCGGCACGTCGCTGGTGGTCTATCCTGCCGCAGGGCTGTTGCACTATGCCCGTCCTGGCGTGCCTGTCTATCTCATCGACCCGAACCCCATCAATGCGGGCAGTCGTGTCACACAGATCCAGAAGGGCGCCTCAGAAGGTATGAAGGAACTGATGAAGATCTTGATGTAATCTCTTCCCCTCCTAAGTTAGGAGGGGTTAGGAGTGGTCTGAACAAGGGCAGTGGATGCCTCAAGTTCAAATTCCTTTGTTCAGACCCCCTCTGACTCCCCCTAACTTAGGGGGAGAAACAATTACCCCTGACGGTCTTTGCGGATGAGTTCGAGGAGTTTTTCGACTGCCTCGGCCTCTGGGATGCTTTTCTCGACACAGGTCTTGCCCTTGTAGAGCGAGATCTTTCCACGTCCTGCACCTACATAGCCATAGTCAGCATCCGCCATCTCACCAGGACCATTGACGATACAGCCCATAATACCGATCTTCAGACCCACAAGGTCTTTCGTGGCGGCCTTGATCTTAGCGATGGTCTCCTGGAGGTTGTAGAGCGTACGGCCACAGCCTGGGCAGGAGATGTATTCTGTCTTGGTGAACTTGATGCGGGCAGCCTGAAGGATGGCATCAGAAAGCTCTGTGAGCTTTTCAATAGAGAATTGAGAATTGATAATTGACAATTTGTGAGCCTTCTTGTCGATGAAGAGGGCACCCACTGCCATCGCAGCCTTCAGTTGGAGCGTCTCCCAGTCTGGGGCATCGAGGGAGAGGGTGATGGTATCGTCCTTGATACTCGCTTCAGCCTCCTCACGCAGACGGCAGCACTCAGGAATGAGATCTACGAGTTTGCGGGCGACAGGAATCTCACACTCAGGCTCCTCAGAGAGAGATACGCGGATGGTGTCGCCGATACCCTCTGTCAGCAGGGCACCTATGCCCACAGCCGACTTGATACGGCCATCCTCACCTTCACCAGCCTCCGTGACACCCAGATGCAAAGGATAATGCATATCCTCCTTATCCATTGCCTGCACCAGCAGACGGACAGTGGTCACCATCACCACCGTATTCGATGCCTTGATGGAGATGACTACATCATTGAACTGCTCACGCTTGAAAATCCGCAGGAACTCCAGACAACTCTCCACGATGCCCTCTGGCGTGTCGCCATAACGGGACATAATACGATCCGAAAGTGAACCGTGGTTCACACCGATACGTACAGCAGTATGATGTTCCTTACAGATATTCAGGAATGGCACCAGTTGGCGCTCTATCTTCTCCAACTCAGCGGCATACTCCTCATCCGTATATTCCAGATGTTTGAACGTACGACCAGGATCCACATAGTTACCAGGGTTGATGCGCACCTTCTCACAATAAAGCGCAGCCACATCAGCCGTATGAGCCGTGAAATGGACATCAGCCACCAACGGCTGGTTGTATCCCTCCGCCTTCAGACGGGCAGAGATATTTTTCATATTCTCAGCCTCACGCGTGCCCTGGGTGGTGAAGCGCACCAGTTCGCCACCAGCATCGATGATGCGTTTGGCCTGTGCCACACAACCCTCGGTATCGTTGGTATCCACCGTCGCCATCGACTGGATGCGAATGGGATTCTCTCCTCCAATGCCGATATTCCCTACACGGGCCTCAGTTGATAGTCTTCGTTTGTACATACTCTTTTCTTTTTTGTTTATAGTTTATGGTTTATAGTTTATAGATGATTACTTCTATAGACTTCAGATTCACAATCTGCAGAGAATTGGTTCTGGGCTTGCCAGGTTATCATCTATAAACTATAAACTTTAAACTATCAACTAATTACACTTAAAATTATACTTCACCTGCGAGAGTTCTTCGTTGGCCTTCTCGATCTTCACACGCAGGCTGCCCTTATAGACAGCCAGGCGCTGAGCCAGTTCAGCATCGTAGAGCGACATCATCTCCACAGCGAGGATGGCGGCATTCTGGGCACCATTCACACCGACCGTTGCCACAGGGATGCCTGGAGGCATCTGGACGATGGAGAGCAGGGCATCGAGGCCGTCGAGCATGCCCTTGATGGGTACACCGATGACAGGCAGCGTGGTAGAGGCAGCAATGACACCTGGCAAGGCGGCAGCCATACCGGCTCCTGCGATGATCACCTTCACCCCACGGTCCTTGGCGGTCTGTGCAAACTGTTCCACGGCATCAGGTGTACGATGGGCAGAGAGGGCATTCACTTCAAAAGGCACCTGCAACTCATCGAGCAGCTTGCAGGCTTTCTCCATAACGGGCAGGTCACTGGTGCTGCCCATGATAATACTTACTAATGGCTTCATATTTTGACTTTATGTATTTTACGACAAATTATTAATTTTACGACAACTATGACAACTTAGACAACTATTTCGGACAAAGTCCTTTTTCTTCCCGCAGACGGCAGTCGCCGTCGTAGGCAAAAGTTGTTTTGGTTGTCATCGTTGTCGTTATTATAATCATTGTAGTCTATTATAAGTAGACGAGGCCGAGGATGGAGCAGACGACTCCTACGAAGAAGCCTGTCACGACCTGGGCAAGGGAATGTTGACGGAGAATCATCCGGCTGGTACCCAGTATGCCTGCGAGGATGAACACCAGACAGAGCCACCACACGGGATTGAAGCCGAACAGCTCACCAAACACGAACAGCGCTCCCGCCACACCACCTACTGCTGCCGTATGCGTGGAGATCTTCCACCACACGTTGATCAGGGCACACGCCACCTGGATAAACAGCGCTGCCGAGAGGATGGCACTCATAAAATGCGGGATGTGTACCAGATCCATCAGGTAGATACAGAAGAAATAGCAGAGGATGGAGATGACGTACGGCACCATACGACGCTCCTTATGACCAAGTTCGATAAGGTTCCACCCCTGATAACGGCGATAGAGATGGATGAGCACCGTAGGCAGGAGGATGGTGAACACATACACCAGCGTGAGCACCTGCAACTTATATGCCCAGGGCATCAGCGAAAGGTAACTGAAGGCAAACAGTGCCATCAGTCCCACCAGCGGCAGATAAAACGGTGTGAACACCAGACTCACGATCCGTGCCGCCAAGATTGCTGTTTTCTCACGTTTCCTCATCTCTCACCTTTTCACTTTTTCACCTTTTCACTTTCTCAGTCTCGCTATAGGAATTCCCAACTTCTCCCGATACTTCGCCACCGTACGACGGGCGATGGGGAATCCACGCTCCGTCAGGGCTGCCTTGATATCATCGTCGCTCAGAGGATGCTTCTTGTCCTCCGCGTCCACAATCTCCCGCAGCGCTGCTTTAATCTGCCTTGTCGACAGTTCCTCGCCACTCTGCGTCACATAGCTGTCGCTGAAGAAATGACGCAGGGGGAACGTGCCCCAACGCGTCTGGGCATATTTCGAATTGCTCACACGTGAGACCGTCGAGAGATCCAGTCCCGTCTTCTCCGCCACGTCCTTGAGGATCATCGGCCTTAGCGATGCCTCATCACCATCGACGAAGAACTGATGCTGCAGCTGTACGATGGCCCGCATCGTGATGGTCAGCGTGTGGCGCCTCATCTTCAGCGCCTCGATGAATCCCTGGGCGGCATCCACTTTCTTCTTAATATAGAGCAGCGCCTCCTTAGACTGACGGCTCATGTGGTCACGGTTCTGCTGAAACTCCGCCATCGAATCGACAAACGACTGCGACACCTTCAGCTCCGGCAGTTCACCATTATTGAGTGTGAACGTCACCGTACCGTCGTCGTGGGTATCGACGATGAAGTCTGGCGTGATCTGCTGCAAGCTCCTGCCGACGGTCTCTCCCAAAGAGGCACCAGGTCGTGGATTCAGCTTCCGCAGTTCGTGGAACACCTGTTCAGCCTGGGTGTCGTTAAGCGACAGGCTCGACCGTATCTTATCCCAATGCTTACGGGTGAACTCCTCGAAATAGTCGGTGACCACCTTCTTCATCTGTACCTTCACCCACGACGGATCCTTTCTGTCAATCTGCAGGAGCAGGCACTCCTGAAGCGTCGAGGCACCGATGCCTGCGGGGTCAAAGCCCTGCAACAGTTCCTGCACCTCACGCAGTTCCGCCTCCGTGGCGTCGATGTTATGATAGATGGCCAGTTCGTCGCTGATGGCGTCAAGAGACTTCCGAAGCAGTCCGTCATCGTCGAGCGAGCCGATCAGATACTCCATAATATCGTGCTGACGGGGTGTCATATCGAGCAGTCCCATCTGTTCCTTCAACTGGTCGTAGAACGAGGTGGTCTGACCATACACCATCTCCTCGCGTTCCTCCGCCACAGCACTTCCACCGTGATAGACTGGCAGTTCGTCGTCATCACGTCCTATATTGCTCAGGGCTTCGTCGAGCGCCGACTGGCGCTCCTCCCTTTCCGTCAGCACCTCATAATCCTCAGGACCGTCAGAAGAATCAGAATAATCCGACGACTCCGAGTAATCAGAGCTGTCCGAATAATCGTATGGCGACTCCTGTTCGAGGGCGGGATTATCGTTCATCTCCGTATTCACACGGTCCACCAGCTGCATCAGCGGCAACTCCACCAACGAGGCCTGAAGCAACTGCTGGTGGGAAATGGCCTGCGACAGCTTCTGCTGCTGCAACTGTTCCTGTGTCTGTCGAAATTGGTCAGCCATATCACTTAAAATATGCTTTTAACTGCTCGGCATAGGAGGCGAGCGCCTCCACGTCGGAATTACCATATCGGCGCCAGATCTCCTGACAGGGGATCAGCAGTGGATGGAAGATCACACCCCGGCGGTTCAGGTAGGGATCGCAGTATTGGAACACCTCCATCACCTCCGCTACGTCTTTCGCCTTCAGTTTCATCAACCTTGCCAGTTCCTGTATCTCTGGCGTCTCTGCCACCATCGTCTGGGGCGTCAGGCGGAAATAGAGGTCGAGGATGAGGATGAGCATCACGGGCATAAACCGTTCGTCCTCCTCCAAGGGACGGAAATCACGCTCGAACCCCTCGTTCAGCTCCACGCCGTCGTAGAAGGCCTCGGAGTTGTTAAAGCCCTTCATCTCGCGCCACAGGCTGACGGCCCGCGACAGTTTGCGGGGATTGCTGCCGTACACCTCCCAGATATGTTCGATACGGGGTGTCTCGAGGTTGGCGATCTGGCACATCCTGTTAAACAGCCTTTCCGGGGCGATGTGCAGTTCCAGGCTCAGGTCCACCATCTGCCGAGAGTACATCGGTTTCAGTCCCACAGGCTTCTGGAGATAGATCTGCATCAGCAGCAGCCAGTATTCATCCTGCCATTTGGAGTCTTTTGCCATAGACTTAACTCTTAATTCTATTTACGG
>JAEEGH010017321.1_pt1 | contig 15376 bp, 2 predicted proteins | sample 9134181 | NCBI WGS metagenome assembly JAEEGH01 (sample SAMN16246544, study PRJNA631951) | gut metagenome | biome: gut microbiome; feature: rumen; material: DP-attached | host: Bos | place: Iran: Karaj | collected 2018-10 | reverse complement strand
TGGTCGCCCAGTCCGAACACACCTGCCACGTTTCTCGCCAGCGGGAGGTCGTTCATGACGTTGTAGAGGAGTTCCTCCCCGGCCGCAGTCACGCTGAATTCGTCCGAGCCCTCGGTGGCCTTGGTCCCGAAGATCCGCTCCCCGCCGAGCTTCTCCATTCCGTTGTCGATGATCTTCTTCATCCACCGGTTGGTGGTGAGTCCCTGGCCGGATGCCACGAAGTTGGCCGCCAGCCCCAGGATGTCGAAGGGGGCCGGGGTGCCGCCGTAGAGTTCTTCGGCGGTCCGGTTCAGGAGGAATGCCCCCAGCAGTGCCCGGATGATCAGGGCCGCCAGGGTTCTGGCCGCCTTTCCTTTCCCCTGGGTCTTGGCGATCTGCTTGATTTCATAGGGGAGGTCGCTGGCAATGTGGTCCCAGCTGTTGGCGCATTCCACCTGGAACATATGCACCATTTTGCTGAAGGCGCCCTTGCTCTCATAGGCCAGAGGCCTCGAGCCCTTCGCCCGGGAGCCCATGAGCTTCCGCCCGAAGTCGTCGGCGTACCGCATGGCCTGCTCGTAGCTCTTCCCCTGCCGGATCGCCTTATCGAAGGCGCCCCGGACGGCGACGGTGCTCACCAGGTGATCCATCCAGCTTGCCGGCTTATACAGGGCGTCGATGAATTTGTCCGCGTTGTCTGCGTAGAGGTAGTCCTTGCCTTCCTTTTCCGTCAGGAAGTCCGAATCCTGCGCCCAGTTCTTCGCCTTCCCGGTGACCACGTCCACGAGCCCTCCGAGGAAGTCCCGCTCCCCCAGCTCTGCCGCGATCATCGGCAGCTGCGCCGTCTGGTTGATGACGCTGCTGAGGTTCCCGGCCACGTTGGATTTCTGGAATGCGTTATTGAGCCGGTTGAAGGTGTTGAGGCTCTTTCTCCCCGTGCTGTATTCCCATCCGCGGTCCGCGAAACTCTGCTTCCCTGCCAGGATGTTGGCGTAGTTCTCCAGCCACATCACCAGATTGGAGTACTTCGAGGTGTTCTTCGCCTGCTCGAAAAGTTTGTCCACGTATTCCTGCATGGCCGCTTCCGTGTCCATGGGAGACATGACCGTGGTCTTGCCGATCTCCCCCGCGTCCCGCAGGAGGCTGGTCTTGACTTCCGTCGGCGCCTGCCGGATGGTGTCGATGTAGTCCAGCTTGCTCCGGATCTCCTCCGGCGCGAAGCTCTGGCGAATCCACCGCACCATCTGCCTGGCCCGCATGATATCGTCCGTGTGGTAGAAGATGTCCGCCATGTAGTCTACATAGCTCTCGAAGGCCTTGACGATGTCGTATTCCGCCGTGCTTCCGGTCCGCTGGAGGAAGTAGGGGTTCCACCGTTTGTTGGGCTTATAGATCGCCGTCTGGCCCGCGATGCTGGCGGGCAGTTCTTTCACTTTTTCGTTAACTCCGAGCGCTCCCAGCACCTTGTCCAGGATGTCCTGGTTCTCCTCCGGCTGCATGTGGGGCGCGTAGCCCTTGATGTATCCGATGGGCTCATACCCGTGGGCCACCAGAAAATCGTTGATGGCCTCGTAATACTGGTCGAAGAGCTCGGCATAGGCCTTCGCGGCGTTCTCCACGATGGTGCTGTCGGATTCCTTCAGTTCCTGCAGAGTGTTTTGCCAGGCCGCGTATTTCGCCGCCAGATCCTTCTCCCGGTCGCCCAGGCTGAATTCCTTGGCCGCGTCCGCGGCGCTCTCCCCGTTCCGGATGTTCGTCGCGGCGTTCTTGATGTTCTTGGCCGTCTGCTTCCCGTACCGGTTTTTCGGGTCCGTCTCCAGGTCGGCGATCATCTGGGCGGCGGCGGTCCCTTCCATGTATTTCATGGTGAGGGCGCTCTCCTGCCGCGTCAGCTCCCGCTTCTTTCCTTTGCTGTCCTCGAATTCCCGGACCTTGTCCAGCTGGGCATTGAACCAGCGGATCTTCTCCGCCTCGTTTTCCCGCACCGGCTGCACCAGCCACTCGGTGATCTCGTCGCCTCTCTCTCCGAACATGGCCCGGAAGTTCCTTTCCGGCGTCCGCTCGTTCAGCTTCAGCATGCTCTGGGGCTTGAAGTCCGCCTCCTCCAGGAGATCCCCGGCTTCCGCTCTCAGGCCGGCGTTAATGTCCGCCCGGATCTTCGCCAGGGTGTCCAGGTTCGCGCTGTCCGAAGCGAAGTAGTAGTCCGCCAGCTCCATGACCACGTCCCGGCGCAGCCGGGCGGGGATGTCCTCCTCGTCGTAGACCATCGCCGCGATCCCGCTGGCGAAGTCCTTCTCCGCCTCCGTGGCCTGCAGGCGTCTCTCCGCGTCCGCCGCCGCCTTCTTCAGCTGCTTGGCCGCCTTATTCTTCGCCATCAGCTGCTCCGTGTTGGCGTATCTGCCGACGCTCCCGCTCACCTTGACGCCCAGTTTCTTCAGCGCCGGCGTGCCCAGCAGTTCCCGGGACCCCAGCAGCCTGCCCTCCAGCGCCTCGGTGCTCCGCTCTCTGTCCGTCAGCTCAGCGGAGTAACGGATGTCCGGATTTTTCGGATCATAAAGGCCGATATTATCCGTCGCCGACTTGATCTGGGTGTTCTTGAAGACGATGTAAGTCTTTACGTTCTCCCGTTTCCCGTCTACATAACGGTGCCCGTCGTAGTCAAGGATGATCCCGTCGAATCCGCTGTCGTTTTTGAGGAAGTAGTCGTTCAGCAGTTCCCGGAGCTGCCCTCGGTATTTATCCTCCACCTCCCGCATCTGATCCAGCTTCGCATCCCACTTTTTATTCAGTTCCTCGTACTGCTCATCGGTAGTCCCTTCCGCGAACATCTCGTTCTCGATCTCGTTCAGTTCCGCGTCGAATGGGCTGAGTGCGTCCTTCATCTGGTCCTGCAACTGTGCATATCCGTCGATGTGCTTCTGGTACCATTTGTTTGCCGCTTCCCGATTCTTGAACTGCAGGGGCTTGCGCATGGCCAGATATACTGCCATCTGCCGGTCCCCTCCGATGCCGATATCGTGGTCGTTATCTTTGAAGAAGATGCCGTTCGGGGTTTCAGAATCGTTTTTTGCTGCCACAGGGTTGTCCGTGTTGAAGGTCCAGAACCTTGCCGCGGTCTGATGATAAACGATTTTCGGGTTTCCTTCGGAATCGACTACCTTGCTTCCCTTGAACCAGTTCCTGAACTGGCTGGTTTCCAGTTTGCTATTCTTCTGCCCCTTGACAGGAGCGCCCGGTTCGTTTATAGTATGGATGATCCCATCGGGAACGGTTCTCCCGTACTCACGTACGGCAGCGCTGATCTTAGGTGGGATCTTTGATTTATTGACGTAGTACACCCGGATGCTGTCTTTACTGTCTTTCCCGATGGCGGCGGCGAGTATGCTGTCTGCGTCCTCTCCTCCATAGACGCTTTTTGCCAGTTGGACATCTACGCTCCGTCCTCCGAGTTTGGTCTTTGTATCGACTCTGAACGGCACGATCGTCTGGGTCCCGGATTCGTTTTTCATTTCCACGTACACGACCAAGTCCTGTTTGCTCTGGTCTGCTATGATCGCTACGGGGTCCGCCAGTTTTTCCGGAAGTTTTGCAAATTCGTCGATGTCAAATGTATGGCCTGCCTTGAATTCTTCCTTCCCGGCGTAGTTCTGATCAGTCACATACTTCACGTGTGACTGATTGATCGCCACCGGGAGGCTGATCAGCCCGATATCCTGGAATACCTGCGGCGTCGTTCCAATCAGGAGAGCATCCTTCCCAAAGGTTTCTCCCCTGTTTTTTTTGTCCATAAAGTCCTTCAGCTGTTCCGCAAAGGGCTTCATGTATTCAAAAGACGGGGGCTTTTTGTCCGTCAGCTCCGCGCTGAACCTCATGGTCTGCCTGTACCCGAGCTTTTCTGCGGAACGCTCGAACGCGTCCTGCGTCCCGTACTCCTGCACGATCCTGTCCCGGTTTTCATAACTGAGGGGGGTCATGTTCTCCAGGGTCACCCTGTCATAGCTCCGGCTGCTGCCGAAATCCTGCCCCTGCAGCACCATCTCCGGCACGTCGGTCTTGGAATTCTTGTTGCTGCTGTCAAAGACCAAGACGGGGATGCTCCGGACGTTTGCGCGGTCAAGCGCCGTAGCCCGGTGCCTGCCTTCATGCCCTACCACTTCGCCGTCGCTGATTCTGAGTTGAAGCGGCTGCTGCCTGGTTGCCTCAATCAGTTTCTCCGCGTCCAGGGGGCCGGTCTGCGAACCGACTACAAGTCTCCCCGTTTTGCTGGTGGTCAGTTTCAGGAACTGTTCCGGGGACATGCGGGTGATGTATGCCTGCGCGTATTTCGGGCTGCTCGCGGATGCGTAGTCCTTGAGCCAGCGGTCTACGGTTTCCTCTGTAAGGATCGCCGTGCGGTTGTAGGGTGCCTCGGTCTCTGTGCTGTCTTCCTTCGCCAGCTCCGCGCTGAACTGCGGTTTCTCTGCATTCCTCTCCAGATACCGCTCCGCCGCCCGGGCCGCCACGCCGGTGTCCGGGGTCTGAGCGTTCTCTCCCCAGAATTCCCGTCCGTATTCCGGCGACAGCATCCCGGCATTCTCTTCGCTGATGCTCCCGCTCAGCTCCGTGACGTTCATGGTCTGCTGGTCCCGGTATTTCCCGCTCCGGTCGTACATGGGCCGGTCGATCAGGGTCTTCCAGTATCCTTTGGAATCAGAAAAGTCCCCGTAGCCCAGATGCTTGCCGGCGCTGTTGACGCCGGTGAATCGGGGCGTCAGCCCCAGGCTGTAGCAGTAGCTGCGGAACCGGAACCCGTTGATATAGGCGTGCTCCCGGTCCACCCGGGTGTCCCAGAATTCGTGTGGCATGATGTGGTCGGGCTGATCCCCCGTGAGGCGGACGCCGTAGGTGTCCTTCGCCTTCTCGTTCGTCCACATCTTCTTGTAGAGATCCCCCAGGAATCCGGCGCTCCAGCTCTCATATTCCTTGATGGCAGCCTTGTCCCCGGCCAGGGCCCGCTTCTCGATCTCCCGCAGCTCCTCAAAGCTCCGGTCGCTGATGTCCTTGCTCCGGCCCTTCAGCAGCTTCATCTCCGTGTCCGTCAGCCCGTCGGGGTTGCCGGTCATCACCATCAGCTCGTTTTTTCCCCGCTTCCCCGTGAGGAGATAGCGGCGCAGCCGCTCCCGGGCCTCCTGGGTGGCGGTGGCGTTCTTCCGGTGGCTGTCGTTCTGCATGGGTTCGTAGTTCTTGTAATTCTTCTCGTCGAAGGTCTCCTTCAGGTTCTCCACAAGCCCGCGGATGAAGTTGTTGATGCTGGCGCCGCTGGCGTGGTAGGGGATGACGAAGCCGATCTCCGCGCCGCCGGTCTCCTCGCTGTCCTCCAGGGCCAGCAGGATGTGCTGGTCGTTGATGCCCACCAGGATCAGCTGGGCGTTGTCGAAGAGATGGTTCGCTTTTATGGCCGCCTCCGGATTCGCGCCGGTGACGGAGGAATAGATGAGGTGCTGCCGTCCGTCCTCCTCGGTGATGTATCCGGCGTCCAGGGGCATCATGCTGATGTTGACGTCCCCGTGGACGCTGGCCACCAGGTTGACGAATTCCATCACCTTGGTATAGGTCTGCATCTTGCTGCCCAGCATCTGTCCCTCGAAGAAGGAAAGCAGATAGTCCAGGCCGTAGTCGTACATGAAATCGCTGGTGCTCTGATACCGCTGGCCGCCGATGAGGTTCTGGGCCAGCACTTTCATCTTCGCCGCGTCGATCGCCTTCGCCTGGTCCTTGCTGAACTGCTCCCCGACGGAGGAGAAAAGAGGATTCGCGCCCTTGGCGCTGTTGGCCTTCGGCCCCAGGACCCAGTCCCCCACCCGCATGTCGCTGTAGGGGAGGATCGCCTTGCCGGCGCTGGGTCCCCGGCTCGTCCGGTAGCCCCAGGCCAGGGGCTTCTCCTCCGCCAGCCGGTCCGCCGCCAGCAGGTTGTAGAGGAGATCCTCCTCCACGTATCCTTCCTCCCAGTAGGTGGGCTTGCTGCGCACCCGCTCCAACCAGGCCGCCTCCGGCGCCCCGCTCTTCTCGATGGCCTGGATGTCCGCTTTCAGCAGGGTGTTCAGGCCGTCCAGTTCCTTCAGCCGCTTGTCGATCTCCGCCACCCGGGCGGCGTTGGCCGCGGCGTCCGCCTTCTTCCCGGTGAGGCTCTTCCTCTCCGCCCGCAGCGTCTTCTGCTCCGCCTGGTTGGCCTCCAGTTCTCCGGTGAACTGCTGATAGGCGTTGTCCTCCTCCATCAGGAGGGCCTGCAGGGCCTTCTTGGTCTTCGTCGCCGCCTTCAGCTGGTCAATCCTGGCCTTGATCCGCGCCGGGTCGTCCCATTCCGCCCCGTCGTATTTCTTCTGGAATTTGGCCATGTTGTCCAGGATGCCGCCCACCCCGGCCCACCGGCTGAAGACATAGCACACCGGGCAGGGAACGAGGCCGTTCTCCGCCAGGATATCGTTCTGCAGCTCGATGATCTGGTCCTTCGTCAGGCCCTTGTGGGTCTTCATCATGACGGTGGACATGGTCCGCATCATTTCCTCCGTCTTTTTGCAGACGGTGGAGAAGTCCACGGTTGTGCTGTACTGCCCGTCGGAGTTAGATTTCACGGCGCTGAACATGGCAGATCCGGCGAAGCGCCACACCATGTCGCCGTCCTGGGCCTTCAGCATGAGGTTGAAAAGCCGGGTCAGGCCCTCCACCTGGGTCTGGGCCTCCGCCTTGCTGATGCTCTTGGTGACCTCCTGGGCATAGCGGATCATGGTCCCGATGCCGCTGCGCCGGACCATGTCCTCCGTCATCTCGGTGATCCTCTGCCCGTTCTCGTCCGTGGCGATCACCCGGCCGCCCTTCATCGTCACCTGGAATCCGGCGGCGTTGAAGATGCTCTGCACGCTGTATTTCCGGTTCTTGATGTCCTGGGCGCTGCGGGCAGGGGTGCCCACGGTGAGTCCGCCCCGGGCCTCTCCCTTCTCCTGGGCGCCCGCGGCGACTTCCTTCAGCGCCTTGGAATAGAGGTCGATGGCCCGCTCGATGGTGGGCTCCTTCCCCTGCCATTTCCGCAGCAGGTCCTTCAAATAGTTCAAGATCCGTCTCGCCGTGGGCGCGTCGTTCTCCACCACCTCGCGGATCATGTCCTCATTGGTCAGCAGATTGTCCGCGAAGAAATTCGCCACGATCTCCCGCTCGGTCTCATTCCGGTCGATCTCTACGTTGGCGTCCCCCAGCCTTCTGGCGACTTCGGCGCGTTCGGCCATCAGCTGCCGGACCGCCGCGTCCCACTGCTTTCCGTAGACCCGTTTGGTCAGCGCCGCCAGCTTCTCGTAGGTCTTCGCGTGTTCGGTGTTGTGGGTCAGCTCATGCCCCACCACCCATGCCAGCGGGCGTTCGTTCCCGGCTACGTTGTAGTAGATGACGCCGTCCTGCGTCCACCCGTTCTTTACGGCGCCGTTCCTCTCCGGCTCGTTGACGCAGCGGATGTCTTTGTTCAGGATCTTCGCCAGCCGCGCCACCTGGTTGGCCGTCTTCTCGCTGGCTCCCGCCTGCAGGGCGCTTTCCCTGGCTGCCTGCGCCTTCGGATTCTCCCTGGTCCGCAGCCCCGCCGTCTGGCTGCTCCGTGGCAGCGGGGGCGTCTTGCTTTCCGCCGGCGCAGTACTCCGGGATTCCGCCTGCACCGCAGGCTGGCTGGCCGCTGCCTGATTGCTCGCCGTCGTAATGGGATGCCCCAGCACCTGCTCTGCGAGGCTGGTCAGGCTCCGGCTGCGGTTGTCCGCCTGCAGGGCCACCCGGTTCCCGTCCTGCAGGATGCTGACTTTCTTCCCTTCGGCGTCGGTGACGAGCCCGGTGAACAGCGTGGGCTCCAGCCCCTCCGCCCGCAGGGCCTCGGTGACCGCCCGCTCCTCCGCGTCCATCTGGGCTTCCTCCCGGATGAAGGCAGTCTCCTGCGCTCCCGCCTCGGTGAATCCCCTGCTCTGCAGGCTCACGGCGGCGCTGTCCGCCATCGCCCGTTTCCGCTGGGTCGCCACCGTCTGCTGCGCCTTGGTCTGCTTCGGCGCTTCCTGCGCCGTCTCCTGCGCCGTCTGCACGCTTTTGGGCAGCGGAGGGGTCGGTGCCTGTTTCTCCTGCTCCGCCTGCTGCGGCACGGGGGGCGCAGTGCGCTCCTGTGCGGTTTCCTGCTGGTTCTGTACCGGCAGCTGAGAGTTTTGCTCAGTTTTCTGCTGGGTTTCGGGCATTTCTGCACGATTCTGCGGCACCGGAGGTCCCTGCCTTCCCTCAGGGGAAAGTGCCGCCGCAGGCGGCGCGACGGTCTGCTCCGCCACAGGAGGAGTGTTGGCAAAGCTGTCGCTGATTCCCAGGTCGCTCCGGGCTTCGGCATACTGCTCCGCCATTCCCGGTTGCTGCGCAATCATCATCGCATCCTGCCGGATATATTCCATGGTGGCCTGCAGCCGCCTCTGCTCCAGCTCCGGTGCCAGATACATCTGATAGAAGGCGTCCGCCGCCTTCGCGCCCTGCTGGTTCCAGATGTAGAAGTAGTTCCCGGCCTCCGCATCCGTAAGGAAAGCCGCCTGGTTGACCCTCTGAGGATTCGCTCCCTGCCGGAGCTGGCTGGCGCCCTCTCCCCGGTTGTAGACGGCGGCGTACCGCTGCATGGCCTCGGAATCAGATCCTGCTCCCTTGGCGGCCGTCTCCGCATCGCCGGCGCTCTTTTCCGCATAGTCCGCGCTGCGGATCTGGGCGTCCGTCATCAGGGCAGTTACCGCCTTGGCGAGCTCCGGAGAAAACTGTCTGGCCGTGGGCGCGTCGATGCCCGCGGCTTTCAGTTTCTGCTCCACTTCCCGCTCGGTCATCCGGTCTGGGTTCTCCAAGCCGCTGATCAGCGCTTCCCCGCCACTCATGAGCAGACTCAGGAGGACGCCCCCGAAGAATTCGTCCGCCAGGTCGTCCACGGTGGCGTAGTCCACGTCTTTCTTGTAGGTGATCCGGTCGATCATCGGGTCCATGACCCGGGTCACGACCTCCTCCAGGCCTTCGCCCGCCTTGTCGAATATCCAGTTCGCGGCCCGGCCTCCGGTGGTGGCGTTGATGGCCTGCAGGATCTTGCTCCCGCCGATCTTATCCGCGGCGTACTCGATCAGTTTGGTGACGTAGCCCTTGTCCGCCGAGTCCTCAAAAGGAGTCCCGGAAAACAATTTGTTGGAGTAGTATTCCGTCGCGCCCTTCAGAAGGCCGTTTGCGACGGCTTTCCCGAATCCGGCCCCGTCCTTCAGCGCGTCGGAGTAGCTCCCCACCGCGCTGCTCAGAGAGATGCCGAAGTTCCCGGGATTGGAGAGGATCTCCATGCCGATCTTCGCCCCGGCCTGCCCCAGGGCGGAGCCGATCTTCCCGCCGCCCAGGTTGGCCAGCCTCGCCGTGGCGTTTACCGGATTTCCCGCAGCGCCGGCCGCTCCGCCGAACAACGCGAAGGAGCTCATCATGTTCCCGGCCGCTCCTGCGGTGTCGATGAGCTTTTGCCCCAGTTTCCCTACTTTGCCCCGCATCTCCTGTGCGGTCGCGGCAAAATCGTCCGAGGCTCTCAGGGCTTCGCTGTCCCGCAGTCCCGGTTCCCGGTCCAGGTTGTATTTTTCGTTTTTCGTGATGGCATAGGGGAGGTCGTTAAATACGGCCTCCTCTATCCTGGCAATATTGGAGATAGGACTACCGCTGCCGCTGATGTAGTTCGCTGCCATGCCGGCGGCGGTATAGCCTACGCTCTTCCACCCGCTGGCGTCCTTCTTTTTCTGCGCCTCCAGGTCTCTCTGCATCATGGCGGTCTGGTAGGCGTTGGGGGCCGTATTGGGTCCGGAGGAGGCAGCCCTTTGATGGGCCGCCTCCAGATCCGGCGTCAGTCGGTTTCTCGGCTCGTTGCTGCGGGTTTCCTGAAACGCGCTTTCCGCCCGTTTCTTCAGGCTCCGCCCTCTCCCGGTCTTCTTATCCCCGGTACTGGAGGGATAGATCCCCTTTGCGGCCTCCTGCCTCCGCTGTCTGTCCGCTTCCTCCAGTGCCATAGGAGAACTGCCCTTTATCCACCGCGCAAGCTCTGCGTTTCTTTCCCCCTGGAACTGAGCGCGGCGGCGAAGTTCTTCCTCCTGCCGTTTTTTGCGTTCTTCTTCCTCTCGCTCTGCTTCTTCACGCAGCCGGCGGATCGTACCGAGCGTACCGTACCCGCCGTAGCCGGTATCAATTCCGGGTTTCGTTGCCACGTCTTTCCCTCCTTCAGCTAAGGCTTACATAACCGACATCCTGGATTCCGTGGACAAGCTTCGGTTCGTCCACATATCCAAGGTACGCCAGGATCGCCGTGCCCTCATAGTCGGTGATGGTGTGGTTTCGGATGAGCTTTTCCAGCTCGGCCAGAATTTCCGATTTGCTTTCGCCATAAGTCTTCCTCCCGACCATGTCCTGGAGGACCCGGTTATACGCAACGGTCTTTTTCCTACCGTTGGGGTGCCGCTCGTTGGAGAACTCATACAGATTACTGCTTTCCTCAGGTTCCGGCTCCGTCTGCGGTTCCGGCTCTGTCTGCGGCTCGTCCCCGCCGCCGGTATAACCTCCGCCGGTATAGCCGCCGCCGGAATAGCCGTCGCTCTGCGGGGCCTCATACCCGTACTGCCTGCCGTAGTCCTCCCAGCTGGTTCCTGCCGGGATGCCAAAGTATTCCGCGATACGCTGGTCTGCGAAGCCAATGCTCTTGAAAACGTTCAGCATGTCGTAATACTGATTGGTGTCGTAATCCTGGAGCGTCTGCTGATACTGGTTCTCTCGATACTGGTTGTCCAGGGCATCCTGACCGGCATTGTAATTGAATACATCCTGCTGATACTGCCGGTCCAGAGCGTCCTGCTCGGCGTTGTAGTTGAAGACGTCCTGCTGATATTTCCGGTCCAACTCGTCCTGCTGGCGCTGATACGCCCGGTCCTCATCATAGACCGCCCGCTCATACGCCGTCTGGTCGTTATACCGCCGGTCTGCTTCCGCGTCGCGGGTCCGCTGGTATTCGTATTCCTGGTTATACCGCCGGTCATTCTCCGCGTCCCTGGACATCTGATAGACCCACTCGCGCTCCTTGTCGCTGAGCTGATCCTCATACTCCCGCAGGTACTGCTGCCATTCGGTTGCTTTCCAGTTCTGCGCGTCGGCGTATTCTTTGAGCTCCTGCGCCCACTCCCGGTCTGCCCGGTTGTCCAGGATGGCGTCCCGCCGCGCCTGGTAGTTCCGGCTGTAATCCCGGTTTTCCTCGTTCCAGGCCCGCTCATAGGCCGTCTCGTCGGCGTACCGGGCGTCGCTGACGGCGTCGCGGTTGAGGCCGTAAGTGAAGTTCCGGTCCGTGTTGAACTGCCCAAGGCGGTCGCGGTAGCGGTCGTATTCCGTGGCCCCGTACTGGTTGAGACGGTCCGCGGCGTCCAGCTCCTGCCCGTACTGGTCCAGATACCGCTGGTATTCGGTCTGGTCGTAGGCGTTATAGCGATCCGCGCCCTGGAGCTGCTGGTTTACTCTGTCCATATACTGGTTGTAGTCCTGCTGGCCGTACTGATTGTAGCGGTCCGCCAGGTCCAGGTTCTTTCCCTGCTGGTCCGCCCAGCGAGCATACTCCCGGTCGTCGAATCCGGCGTACTGGTCGCTGATCCCCATCTGCCGCTGGAATTCCTGGAGATAGCGGTTGTAGGCGTCCTGGTAGACCTGAGGCAGCCGGTCACTCAGCTGCGCAGCGTAATAGTCCCCGGCCTGGCTCGCCGCGGTGACGGCGTAGCTCGAAGGGACGCCGCCGGTCATGCTCGCCGCCTGGCCCAGGGCGTTCCGTGTCGCCCGGTCACCTTCCCGGCGGTACTGCTTCTGGAGGGCCTGCCAGACCGGGTCCGCGTTGGGGTCGTAGTTCCAGCGCATGGCTTCCGCCCGCTGGAGGGCTTCGTCCCGCTTCGGCTGGTATTCGCTCCCCTGCCAAGCTTCGCCGTAGGCGGCCAGGGCGTCGTCCCGCTGCTGGTCGTAGGGGCTGCCCTCATAGGGATTCATGGCGTTTTTCAGAAGCTCGTCCCGCTGGTCCTGATAGTCGCTGCCGTCCCAGCGCATGTTCCGGGCGTTTTGCAGCGCTTCGTCCCGCTGTCGCTCGTATTCCGTACCGGTCCACTCCGGGGCCTTTCCGTAATCATATTGGTCCAGCGCCAGCTGATAGGGCGTGTATCCCGCCGTCCCGGAGGGATTGGTGCCGCCGTTTCCGCCGCCGTTTCCGCCCCCCTGGGAGCCCCCGGTGTTCCGTGGCGCGGTGCTCTGGCTGCCCTGCGGCAGGGGCGCGGTGCTCTGGCCGCCCTGGGGCGCGATGTTCTGCGGCGTGGTGCCCCCATCGTATCCGTACTGCTCTGCGGCAATCCTTCTGCCATACCCGATCGCTTCCGCGTCCGCGCCGTTTTGCAGGGCCCACATCATCCGGTCGTTGTCGTTGGCGATCCGCACCCCGCCGTTCTTGTCCCGGACATAGCCGTGGCTCAAGAGCTCATCATCCGTGGCCGCGTCGAAATCGTAGATATAGCCGTTGGAACTTTTGAACAATCCGTGGAGGTACTGGTCCTGTCCGCCGCTGTAATCCGAGCCGATCAGACGCCCGTCTGCGGTCCGGACATGCGCGTTCGGGTAGGCAAGAGAGCCCGTGATCTTTCCCGAATCACCCTTCTGTGCCAGGATGCCCGTGCCATTCATCAGCGGCATCCCGTCATAAAGCGTCTCCCCGTTTTCCCCCGTGGTGATCTCGTATTGGTTTTTCGCCCTTGTTTTCGCCGCGTTGGCGTCGACGGCGTCCTGGAGGCTGCCGTAGGTGCTTCCGTCCCCCAGGCGGTAGGACCCGTCCGCCATCCTGCCGCCCTGGGTCGACGTGGGTGCCGCCGCCCCCTGATCCGCCGTCGCGATCGCTGCCATATACGGCGTCGTTTTCCGCGCGTTTGCGTCCATGATCGCGTTTGTCCGCTCTGAGGTAAGGCTTTTCACCGGAGGGGAAGCGTTTGCATTTGCCGCTGTCAGCGCGTCATTGATTCTCTGCGATCTTGCCGATGCTCCGCTTGCCGCAGCTGCGCCGCCTGTCGCCGCCCCCTGATTCGCATTCATCATGCCCAGGGCCGCGCTGGTCACCGCCCCCGCCCCCTGGTTTTTGTAGATTTCCATCAGTTTCTTTTTCTGGTCCTCGTTATAGATCAATGCGTTTGCCATCTTCAATCCTCCCTATACAAGGCCCCGCCCTGCAAATTGCTTCCGCTGTATTTGACTTCCGTCAGGCTGTAGATCACGCTCTCTCCCGTCCCTGTCAGCTTCAGCCGGTAGTGGTCGCACCGCCGAAGGATCAGGGGGAGGTCATAGCTCTTTTTCACCGCCGCGCCGACCACGGTCCCGGCGTCGTGCCAAACCCCGTCGCTGTCGTACATGACGGCGGCGGAGACGCTGCTCCCCGCGGCGAGAGAACAGCGGAGCCGGAGGCACAGCAGTCCCTTTTTGTTCTGGCTGCCCGTGTCCGCGGTCTCATAGACCCGGACGGAATCCGCGAATTCCGCCGTCCAGCTCAGCGGTCCCTCCTTCGTTCCCGCGCCGCCGTCCAGGCGCCACAGCTTTCCGTCAGCGGCCAGCATGTGCAGGCCCCCGTCCCAGAAGGCGAAGCCCGCAGCCTGCACGGCGTCCTCCCGGTGCCAGGTCCGCCAGCGCGTGTCATAGACGAAAAGGCTGTATTCCGTCCCATCCGACATGCTGACATAATAGCGCAGGGCGTCGGAGCCCGCTTTCGCGTCCTCCCAGCCGGTGTTCGCCCCCAGCTCCCCGGAAATCACGGCGGGGATGCCCCCCGTATAGGCCACGATCCCCGCCCGGCTGAGGTAATACAGGGTCTCTCCCGCCACGGCCAGGCTCCCGGCGCACCCGGCCTTGACCCCCAGCCGCGCCGATGGCGTCCACTGGAAGTTGGAGGGTCTTTCCCCATAGACCTTATACACCGCGTCCTCCTTGAAGAAGACGGGATAGCCCAGGTAGCTGACGCAGGCGGTGAAGTCCCCGGAATCCACGGTCCCGCTCTGCCAGGAATCCGTGCTCAGTCCGTCGAACACATAGAAGTTGAAGGGGTCCCCCAGGGCCGAGGCATAGATGGTGTCCCCCTTGCAGCCCCACAGCCGGTTTTCGTTCACGCAGACGTGGTCCAGGTCCGGAACCGGACGGATCACGGTGATCTCTCCGGCCTCCGTATAGTCCGTGGGGATATCCGCGAAGACCAGGGCTTCCCCGGCGCTTCCCTCCGTGACCGGGATGGTGCTGCCCACGCCGCCGATGACCGCGTCCAGCCCCGTCCCGTTCCAGGTCAGGGTATCTCCCTGCCCCAGCGCCGACGGAAGGGTGAACTGCCCCTCCCCGAAATGATAGGTCCCCGGGTCCAGCCCCGCCGGTGGCGCGGTATAGCGGAGGGTGCTGTCCAGGATGAAGGTATTTTCGTAGAACCGCAGATAATCCCCTTCCACTTCCCGCACGACGACGGTCCTGTTGTTCTCCGGGTGGGTCTCGCATCCGGAGACGGCCACCGCATCCCCCGGGGAAAAGGGCCAGGCCGCCCCGCTCTTATACAGGGTGTTGGCATTGGCCGGAACGCCCCTGAAGACGCCGTTCCGGAAGCTGACCCCGTGCAGGCTCCGCCCCGCGACCATGTCTCCGAAGGTGTCCGCGGAAGTATCATAATACTTCTTGTCCGGGAAGATCATGATCCGGCTCCCCATGGCGGCGAAGCTCTTCTCCCCATTCTCCACCGTACCCTTGCGGACCCCGTCGTAATAAAACCCCGTGCCGGAGACCCACCAGGGCTTGTCCCCCGCGCCGACGCCCCCGGGCTCGGAGACCGTCCGCTCCAGCCCCCGCTGCGCCCGCTGCGTCAGGAGGGGGAACTCCCGGGCGCTCAGATTCTCCATCCAGACGATCTCCCCGTCCCCGGCGCTCAGGTTGCGGTTCAGCCCGCCGAAGCCCGTCCGCACCACGGGGCGCATCATGGATCTGTCGCTCATTTCCGGCAGTTTCATTTTCCGTCGTCCTCCACAAGTATCAATCGGCGCAGTACCGTCGCCAACTCCGCCCGGGTCACAGGCTTGTCCGGCTGGAACGAGCCGTCAGGATAACACTTGATAAGCCCCTGCGTGATGCACCAGCGCACGTCGTCAGTGTACCAATGCCCGGTGATATCGTCCTTTGCCTCCGGTTCCTCCGGCTTGTACTGGGGGCGGCAGACGGCGACGATCTGGGAGGGGTAGCGGGTCTTGGCTGCAACACATCCACCATTGCTGTCATTGCTGGTGTCCTTGTTCGTATTGGTGGTGTTTCCCTCTATGGTCTGGACATACCATCCATT
>JAEEGH010017320.1_pt1 | contig 15376 bp, 14 predicted proteins | sample 9134181 | NCBI WGS metagenome assembly JAEEGH01 (sample SAMN16246544, study PRJNA631951) | gut metagenome | biome: gut microbiome; feature: rumen; material: DP-attached | host: Bos | place: Iran: Karaj | collected 2018-10 | reverse complement strand
CCTCAATGGAAAGATGGAAGATTTCAAGAAGCGCATGGACTCGTGCCGCAAGTCCGGTCGATCATTTAAAGAGAACGGATACAAGTGCGCTCCCGACGAAGATAACGACGGTATAGCCGACGATTTGGACCAGTGCCCCGACACACCAGAAAATATTTCCGTCGACGATAAAGGATGCCCGCATGACCAAGACCAAGACGGCGTGCCGGATTATCTGGACGAATGCGCTGACACCAAGGCCGGTTACCCGACCGATGAATCAGGATGTATCCGCGATGCAGACAAAGACGGCGTTCCAGACGAACTAGACCGGTGCCCCAGGACACCTGCAGGTAACGAAGTCAACGAAAAAGGTTGCCTCGTAGATAGCGATGAAGACGGCATCCCGAACTTATTTGACAAATGCCCGGATACACCGACCGGGTTTGCGGTCAACAAATACGGTTGCATGCTGGACAATGACGAAGACGGCGTGCCGGACGAATTGGACAAGTGCCAAGACAGCGCACCCAACGAAGCCGTGAACAAGGACGGATGCCCGGTTGATTCCGACGAAGACGGTATTCCGGACGTTATGGACAAATGCGGAGAAACACCACAAGGCGTGAAAGTCGATAGCGTCGGCTGCCGATTGGACGCGGACCGCGATGGTGTTTTCGACGAAGATGACAAGTGCGCCAACACTCCCGAAGACGCCCCTGTTGACACCATCGGATGTCCGTTGGATTCAGACCACGACGGCATTTACGATTACCTGGACAACTGCCCCAACACCATCGAGAACACAGAAGTCGATAAGGACGGATGCCCCATCCGCGAAAAGCAGAACCTCGATAAAATAGCAAGGCGTATCCAATTCCATAAGGGCTCGGAAAAACCGCTAAATTCCGCCTATACGGCATTTAGCGACATCGTCTCCATCATGCGTCACAACAAGCTAATCGCCATCGAAATCCAGTGCAGTGTGAAATCAGGCGAAACGAAGGACCCGCAAGCCCTTTCGGAAGCTCGCGCAAACCTCATTTTCGAATTCCTTACAAATAAAGGAATTAAAGAAGAACGTTTGAAAGCGGCAGGATACGGGCTAAAACTCCCAACAAACGACAGAGAGCACCAAAAGCTGAACCCTGTCGGCATAAGGCTATTGCCCCACCGCATCATAGAAGAATAGATAAACTCTAATCACTATCCTTTCTGTTGAACAAGAGCGCGATAACGAGCCCTACGACAACATAAAGCGCCACGGCAGCAAACAGCCCAAGAATCTCCGAACCCGAAACAGTTTCCACCTTGATGTACAGGAGAACGGAAAGGGGCATGGCCAACAAAAAGAGGATTCCGGGGATTTTCTGTTTCATAGATGTAATGATAGAAAAAGGAGATGCCCGCGGCACCTCCTTTTCACACATTCTAAATTGTTTTTACTTCACAGTAATCTGGAACTTCTTGTCACCAGCGTTGACCTGATAGTAGCCCTTGAAACCGCGGAACTTGGCTTCGCCATTTTCGTCGGCCGTGGCGTAGAGGTCCGTTGTCCAGACCTTGTGCCACAAGTCATAGACGCGCTTTGCAGCAGGCTTTTCGCGACCGTCAGAGGCAATCATGCCGCCGTTCTTGACCCAGTGACGGTTGTCCCAGAAGCCCCAAAGCACAATGCCGTTCACCGCCGGGTGGCTAAACGCCGTGCGGATAAACGTTTCAAACTTTTGTGCCTGGACTTCTTCGGTGTCGTTCATGCCGGCCTGCCAGTCGCCCACATCGAATTCCGTCACCTTGATCGGGAGACCAAGAGAAGCGAGCTTGTCGATGCGGGTCTTGATGAGTCCTGGAATAACCGGACGAAGCCCGAAGTGGCACTGCACGCCAATTCCCATCACAGGCACCTTGCGTTCGAGCATGCCCTTGATTAAGCCGTAATAACGGTCCGTTTCTCCAGCGGCCACGACATTGTAATCGTTAATGTACAGCACGGCGCTCGGGTCAGCACGGTGAGCCCAAACAAAGGCACTGTCGAGGACTTCCCAACCGCACTTGTTGAAAGTCCAAGATTCGTGAATCGGTTCGTTCCACACATCGTATTCTGTAATCTTGCCCTTGTATTCCTTGAGGTCGCGATAGATACGGGCCTTAAGTTTTTCGGCCATTTCCTTGCAGCTACCCTTGTTGCTGTAATGCTTGTCAAAACCGTAGCCCTGGTGGCTCCACATAAGTGCATGACCGCGGAGTTTCCAATAATTTTGGGCAGTGAAGTCGGTATATTCCTTCATTTCGTCACGTTTGATTTTGCCCTCTTTCGGTTCATATTCAGGCCACTTGAACTGGTTTTCGGAAACACCATGCCAGAAGTACTTCTTGGCCGCATTCCTGTACCAGTTTTCGGTGCTGTCCTTGGTATCGTAAAGCGCAAGAGCCGTTCCGAACGGGAACGAATGACGCAAGAGCTTCACGTGAACTTTTTCGCCGGGATTCGCCTTGACCGTGAAATCCGCCTTGCGGAGGCTATCGATGCGGGCGTCAGCTGCGTTATACCACGCCGGATCAGACATCTCGTCCATTTTTTCGACTTCGACATCATCGAGTTGAATCCAGCCCTTCTTGAGACCAATCTGGAACGTGATGTTGTTGAGACCGTAGCCCTTCTGGTCGGCAAGGAAAATCATTTCGTATGTTTTCCACTTGTCCGTCAAATCAAACGATGCGCTTTCTTTTTGGCGATAATCCGGGGGGCCGCCCTGCACCACGGAATTGATGGGCATATTGCCTTTCGCCTTGAAAGTTAGTTTGTAAAAACCGGAATCCGCAAGAAATTTAGGCGGCTGAAGTTGCAAGCCCCACCACGGATTCGGAAGTTCCTTCACCACAACCTTGGCACCCTGAGAACCATCTACGCCGAGTCCCGGCACCGCAATTTGCGATTCAGCAACAGCCGGACCATCGGGATTGTTCCACAGATACCAGCCACCATCGCCATATTCCATATCGCCATTGCTCACACCGCCCGCAAAAGACGGTACAGAGAGCGCCATAGCGACGGTTGCCGCAACAGCAAGAGCTTTCTTATTCTTAAAAATCATGAGGATACCTCGGTTTAATTTCAACCTAAATATATACCAGAACTGAATTTTCAGGCAAATTTGTGTGCTTTTTTAGCGCTAATATAATTTAAATATTGTAAAATATGTATCAAGTGTAGCAATATGAATATTACAGAACAGCATCAATCCTTAACGCAACGGATACAAAAAAATTTTCTTCGCGTTGTTTATTACTTTTATTACATGCATTACAAACCTTATCGCGATTTACTTTTGGAACTCTTCCCCAACTACCTCAAGGTTAGGAAGCTCCCGCTCAACGGTGGCATGAGCTGCCCGAACCTCGACGGCACCAAGGGATTCTCGGGATGCAGTTACTGCAACAACCGCAGTTTTAGCCCAGTCTTTGACCAGGCAAAGGTTTCCATCCAAGAACAGCTCGAAAAGTTTGTTCCGAAGCTTCGCGACAAGTACCCGAACGCAGGAATCCTCGCCTACTTGCAGCCTTACACGAATACGCATGCGCCACTGGAGCATCTGAAGGGCATTATCGATCCGATTATCAAGCACAAGGAAATCGCAGGCCTTGCTATTGGCACACGCCCGGACTGTCTCGAAGACGAGAAGATTGAGTACCTCGCAGAAATTAACGGCAAGAAGCCGATTATCGTAGAAATCGGGCTCCAGACAGCGAACGACTTGACGCTTGCGGGAATCAACCGCAGACATACACTTGCCGAATTCGAAGACGCCGTGAAACGTTGCCAGGCCGCAGGTCTCACGGTCACGACGCATGTGATAGTAGGCCTCCCAGGCGAAAAGATGGAAGACTTCAAGCGCACGGCACAAGTCGTCCACGACATGAAACTTGCAGCGGTCAAGATTCATCCGTTGCACATCGTTGTCGGTACAGCTTTGGCGCAAGACTACATCAACAAAGAGTTCAAGCTTTTAACGTTCGAGGAATATTGCGAGGCCGTAGCCGAAATGATAAAGATTATCGGAACGGATATCGCGATTGAACGCTTCAGCGGCGAGAGCCCGAGCGAAATGCTCATTGCGCCCAAATGGTGCGGCGAACGCGACAAGATTATTGCGACGGTAGAGAAATTGTTAGGATAGCCTTATTCGTCGTCTTGGAAATTTTCAAGCCTTTGGAATTGCGCAAAGCGCAATACACTACAGTTCGGCAATAAAAATGCACAAGCGCATTTTTGCTGCTCTCACCTTGCAGGTATTTGTCTTCCGTTAAATTGCCCTCAGAATCGTAGACAATGATAAATACATTAATGAGAGCTTCAACTTGAAGCTCCTTGCCGTTATTTTACCTTCTTTTAGGGTGAGGGGAATGAATATTTCTGCTAACGAAACGGTTTTATGAGTTCCTGTATAATCCACTATAATGCATTTTCACAAACAAAGTATTCCAATTATGTAGACTAAACTGAAAAAAATAATATCAAAAACAAAATCTTTTTTTGATTGAAACCCACACCAAATAAAATACCAAAAAAAATGACCAACAAATATAATAAGCCAAGCGAGTCCGTAAATAAGAAAATCATCGATTGTCTTCTTCGGTGTCACTGATAGAAAATCATTGATTGACGGCCTCGGATTGCAAAAAATTACAATACCTACAACAAACGAAGCAAGAAGAAAACGATATAAAAAAGATTTCATATAAAGAGTTCCAATTTATTTAATATAAAGCAATCACTACATTCGTTTGAAAATGAGCGAAGTATTGATCCCGCCGAACGCAAAGTTGTTCGTCATAAAATATCCCGTATCGATTTTACGACCTGTTCCCGTGATGTAATCAAGCGGAGCGCATTCCGGATCGACATTTTTCAAGTTCAAATTCGGGCTAAACCATCCGCGGTTCATCATGTTAATGCCAAGCCACGCCTCAATGCCTCCACATGCACCAAGAGTATGCCCCATATAGCTTTTGAGGCTCGAAATTGCCACTGCACGTTGCTTAAAGGCATTGTAGGTCGCCCAACTTTCTGCAATATCGCCATAATGCGTCGCGGTTCCGTGACCATTCACATAGCCAATCGCATCCGGCGAAATCACGGCATCATTTAACGCGATTTCAAGCGCACGCTGCATCGTATCTTTCTTGGGCTGCGTGATGTGTTCACCATCAGTGTTGTGCCCAAAGCCGACGAGTTCCGCATAAATGTGCGCACCGCGGGCTTTCGCATGTTCATACTCTTCGAGCACAAGCGTTCCGGCACCTTCGCCAATCACAAGGCCGTCGCGGTCGCGGTCGTACGGAGCAGGAGTCAATTCCGGTGTCGAATTTTTTATGCTCGTTGCAAAAAGCGTATCGAACACGGCAGTTTCAGTAGCAGCAAGTTCCTCGGCACCGCCAGCAATCATCACGTCCTGCATGCCGTATTTTATCGCCTCGTACGCATAACCGATGGAGAGGCTACCACTCGTGCAAGCAGTATTCGTCGTAATCAGTCGCCCCGTAAGGCCAAAGAACAAACTCACGTTCACGGCGCTTGTCTGCGGCATGGACTGAATATACGTCGTCACCGAGACATTCGAGCAGTCATAAGGCGGATTCTGCATGGAGACAAAATCCAAAAGCGGACGCACGCTACCCATAGACGAACCGAACGCCACGCCCACGCGACCCGACTTGAGGAGTTCCTTATCGTCGGCAAGTCCAGCCAAATGCATCGCCTTATCCGCAGACGTAATCGCAAGGACACCAACGCGGCCAGCACCGCGAATCTTTTTGCGCGGGTATTCCGGCAAATCATAGAGAATTGGGCCTGCCAAGCGCGTATTCATTTGCGCGTACTTGTCCCAATCATCCATGCGGACGATGTGATTTTTCAGAGTCTTAAGTTCCGAAAAAATATCGTCCAGTTCCATCCCAAGAGATGTAACGCAACTGCCACCAGTAATGACAACTCGACGACTCACGCCAAGCCTCCATTGACAGAAATAACCTGACGCGTAATGTAGGCGGCCCCTTCCGAAAGCAGGAACACGACAGTGGCCGCGACTTCTTCAGGCTTACCCACACGTTTCATCGGAATGGTCGGGAGAATCATGTCGAGCGGAGCATCCTTAATCATTTCCGTTTCGATAACGCCAGGAGCCACGCTATTCACAGTGATGTTGCGACTCGCCAATTCCGTAGCAAGCGCCTTTGTAGCACCGATGAGGCCCGCTTTCGAGGCACTGTAGTTCACTTGTCCGCGATTTCCAATGACGCCGGAAACAGACGATATTGTAATGATGCGCCCTTTACGCTTGCGACACATGGGCATGACAATCGGATGAACGACATTGTAAAAACCATTCAAGTTTGTATTCAGGACTTTGTCCCAATATTCATCCGTCATTGCCGGGAAAGCGGCATCGGCACAGACACCGGCATTCGTAACAACGCCATAATACACGCCATTTTCAGCGATATCTTTTTCAAGAACTTCCTTGCACTGCTCACGGTCACAAATATTGAACTGCAACGTACGAATGTTCCCGCCATTGGCGCGGATACGCTCGGCAAGTTCATCGATCGGAGCAGAATTTCTATTATAGTGCGCCACAACGGTGTAACCCTCTTTTGCCACCGCTTCGGCAATAGCAAGCCCAATACCGCCACTAGCACCCGTAATCAAGACAGATTTTTCATTTTCCATACCATACCTCAAAATCAATTCATATTCAAGGAGTTCTTCGGGTCATCAACTTCGACCGTATTGAGCTTAGTCGTTACAGCAAGAGTTCCGTTGACTGTCGCCGAACCTTCAAACGTAACAGCATTATCCATGCGAATATTTTCAAGTACATTGACGACAACCGTTTCGCCTTCTTTAAAAACAGGAACATCCGCCTTAAAACCGCTCACGCTCATGATAAAACCGGTTTTCGGCTTTTCACCCTTTGCTCGCCCACAAATTCCAGACAACGCAGAGACACTTTGCGCCATGTATTCAAAAGCAACCCACACAGGCACGCCGCCAAGTTCATCTTCATAAAACAAGTTATTGCGGCAAATATCAATCTCGGTCGTAATGGAATTTTCTTTCAAATCGTAATCACGCACTCGATCGAGCAATAACATTTTACCCTTGTGCGGCACAAGTTCACTCACTAAATCTTTTGAATCAAATACTTCTTTCATGCCAAACCGTTTTCAACAATCAAAGATACATTACATCCACCAAACGCAAAAGAATTGCTCATGCAATACTTGAGTTTTTTTGAAGTTTCGCCAGGTTTTACCAAATGGACCGGCGGGAGATTCGGATCGACAACACCATCGAAGAGATGTGCCGGAAGGAGGAACTCTCTTTCACTGCTACAGTTTTTATCTGCGCTAGATTCGCGGCTGCCCGTCATCGCAAGGCAACAGAACGCAAGTTCCAAAGCACCAGCGGCACCAAGCGTATGGCCAGTAAGAGATTTCGTCGAGCTAACCGGAACATCCGCATGATTCGATTCACCGAAAAGACGGTTGACCGCACGCGATTCCATCGCATCGTTCAGTTCCGTTCCCGTTCCATGCAAATTCACATAATCGATTTGAGACGCGTCCAGCGCGGCATCCGTAAGCGCAGCCTTCATCGCCTGATAAGCGCCTTCCCCATCGGCACGCGGAGCCGTAATATGGTCAGCATCATCGCTTTCGCCAAAGCCTACAACTTTCAAGCCTTTACATTTAGCGGCGCAAAGCTCCGTACAAGGTTCTTTTGTCACGACAAAGAACACAGCGGCATCGCCAAGCGTAAGGCCCGAGCGATTTGCACTAAACGGATTCGTCGGTTTATCGCTCATCGCCTCAAGCGAAGCAAAACCGAGAATCACCGAAAGAGACGCAATATCGACACCGCCCACAATCGCCACATCGCAGTTGCCCGCATAGAGATTATTTCGCGCCGAGACAAATGCGCTAGCACTAGAAGCACATGCTGTCGAATGTACCGAAAGCATCCCCGTGATTCCAAAACGTTGCGCAATAAACTGAGCCGGGAAATCAGCACGCTGATAATCGAGGACATAACCTTCCGGGAACGAGCCTGTCTCTTTGAAACACTTTAGTGCAGCCATGGACGCTTCGGAACCATTGTCGCACGAGCCCAAGAATATGCCAACACGGTCAGCACCAAACTTTTCGATAGCCATGCGAATCGTATTTTCAATTCCCGAAAGCGCCGCTTGCGATAAGCGGTTCACGCGATTATCAAACTTTTTCTCAGGGACAGGTGCAAGCGTCGCAGGGTCAATCATTGCGGCAGGGCGCATGACTCCGGCTACATCGTACGTCGTAAAAGCCCCACGTTTGGCATTCGTGAGCGAATCAAGAACTTGAGCATCGTCGCTACCCAAAATGCAACGAAGGCTAAAATCATCAATGTACAAAGGTCGATTCATCAGCTATTCTTGCCAATCTAGAAATTTAACGTTTACCGCTTAAAGGAGAAAGCAGGAAACAGCACGAAATGCCAAGCAGTACGGCAAGGCCAAACGTATGGACTGGCACAAAGGCACTGCAAACAAGGCCTCCAAACGAGATAAGCGTAGTTGCTGCAGAGAGCATAATCGCAAGCGCAGTCGTCAAGTTCGAGCGACCGCCTTCTTTAAAGAACAACGCGTAATCAATCCCGATACCAAGCGTGAGAATCACGCCGACAATCGCAAAGAAATTGAAATCAATTCCTGCGTATCCAAAGACCGAAGATGCAAAGAAACTTGCCAAGACCGGAGCACGGATAATCCGCACAGCATCTTTGAATTTATACACAAAGACAAGAATCAGGAATACAACCGCATAGGCAACGCCAACAAGTTTAAGCGACACATGCGAAATTTTTGTAAGCGCATTATTGATGTTTTGCATTTTGTTCACCGCATAGACGTTCGGCAAGCCCTCTGCAATCTTTTGTGCATCAAACTTATCGGACACGTGAAGCGGGAGTACTGCGCTATAATATTTGTCCCCGACATGACCGATCCAAAGTATCTGTAATATTGAGCGAAGAGATTGCGGGAATGAATCATTTTCCAAAAAACGAATCTTCGTTAAATTATTAGAAAGATTCAAGCTCGCCACAAAAGCAGAATCATTTTCTATACCAATATCGTTTAAATAATCGCGTACATTAGGCTTTATTAATACACTTGAGTCTTTCAAAAACGATTTCAACAAAGTTCCTTTTCCGAAAATTAAATTCCAAAATGTTTTATAATATTTAATCCGATAATTTTTTGGGGGAATAATATTCGATACGGCCAAATACGATTTTACCAATCCCTCTTTTTCGGCTTGATTAAGGCATTCTGTAAGCTGTTCTTCATTTTCCAAAACATCATTTTCGTTTTCCCCTTCAACAATAAAATAAGTCGGAGCGACACCCAAATTGTTTAGTTTCGAGGACAAAGCTTCAGACGCTTTAATCTCATCATTCATCGTGTAAAAGTTGCCAATATCCGTATGGACATGGAGCTGTTTAAGCCCCGGAAGAAGCGCTAGGACAAACAGCGCAAACATCAATCGGACACCCCACTTGGAGAGTCTTGCATAAGCATTGAGGAATACTGTAGGTAATCGAGTCGGCAGATTTGCAGGCAACGAGTTTGCCGCAGAACCTTCACCAAAGCATATAGCATTTTCAAACACCGCGTGGAATAACAGCGTAATCGTCAAGAACGAGCTCAACAACCCAGCCATCGAAAACACGGCCATCTGCCGCAACAACGAAAAATCGGCAAACGTAAGCGCGACATAGCTTAGTTCCGTTGTCAAGAAACCAAGTAAAAGCCCCTTGATAATGTTCGAGCGCACATTTCGCATGCCCGCTTTTCTATGAACAAAAAAGTGAACCGCGTAATCGATACTCACGCCAATCACGCTTGTCCCAAACACAAACGTAAAGACATGAACATTCCCAAATAAAAACCAGGTAAACGCAAGCGCCGTAAAAATACCAACAGCAATCGTCGAAAGCGTTGCCACAATTGGAACCGGAGAACGGAACACATAAAGGAGCAACAGCAAAATCAGCACAATCGAGACGCCCGAAATCCAAGCAATTTCAGACTTCGCACGATCGGAACTTTCAAAGCTATGGAACGGCACGCCCGATTTCGCCACAAGAAGCCCCGGCTGCGCCATTTTCAAAGAATCCAGCACACGATTCAATCGAGCAACAACATGGTCTTCAGACGAAATCGAAGGGACCTTCTCCGAGAGTACCGCACTCCACATCACATAAGTTGCATTGGAATCCGTCGCATAGAGCACACCATCTCGAATTGCAAAACGGCTCAACGACATCGGGGAATTCTGCACAAAATTTTCGAACGCCGCATCTCCTAGCAAAAATGGATCTTCATCAAGATGGTTCAAATCCGCCATGGAAAATGAGCCATAGATTTTTTGGAGAGCCCTATTCTTTAACGATTCAAAATCACCATTCGCAAGCATTTCGCGAACAGCTCTCCCCTGCAATGTATAACGATGCTTAAAGAAAAACTCTCGCATCTCATTCATCGCGTTTTCGTTCACGAAAAGGCGGATTTCTTCAAACGAAGAATCGCCTTTAAACATGCTATCCAGCGCAACCGCAGCATTGCGCGCCACATCGAAATTTTCATGCCCGACAAGCACCGTAATGTTTCGCATGTTACGAGCACTGAGCACTTTTTCCGCAGCGCTCAAATTCTTGATTTCATTAGAATCCGGCAGTATCGAATACAAATCGGAATCCATCTTCCACGGAACCGAAAGACCGAGAACAATCAAGATGGTATGAATCGCCACCCATAGGATTATTCCCGTTTTCGCACTCAATCGAATTCCGTTAAAGAATCTCATATAAACCCGCGAAGTATTCAGCTATGGAGCAGGAGCCACTGGAGCCGACTTGCCAACCGTCTTATAATTCAGAAACTCATAAGTCACAGAAGAACCATCGTTATCCATAACAGTGACCTTATCTACATTTTCACAAGCATCTAACACGATATTTGCTACTGCCTTACGGACAATTCCCTCGCGTGGAACAAGGCCCAGTTTAAAGCCGCATTTTTGCTTTTCGTAAAAAATCTTAAAATTTTTCTCCAATTCCGATATATTTCCAGACAACAGCGATTGGATATGACCTGAAAAATCCGCAAAGACAGGATTTTCTTTTGAAAGAACCCTACGCGACACGCCTTTAGCATCACGTTCAAAGACACCGCCTTTATTGACGGCTAATTCAGACACAATAGGCTTCTGCGTTTTCCAAATAATTCCATTTTCTTTCGAAATGCGGAAAACACCCGTCGAGACAAAATCACGTTTGATTTTTTTGACAGACTTGGTTTGCTTGAAATCGCCGGAAGCAACATCGTAGTCCATTACTTTTGCCAAAGACTTTTCCAATTCAGGCCTAGAAGAATCTTTCAAAGGATATTTGAAGACATCGGCCCACGACGAAGCAATGCCGAGAAGCATCATCAAAAATAAAACATAAATATTTTGTCTTGACAACTCCGAACCACCTTAATTTTTAAGGAGCGCACGCACCTTATCGACAAAGCAAGCAGGGCAAGCCCATAACGATTCCTTCGTATTCATATCGACAGCCATCTGCGTACTTTCCGCTTTTGTGAGCACAACACCCGTTTCAGCATCCATAAACTTATACGAAAGTTTCATGCAGACCTCGTATTCCATAAGCGTTACTTCAGCACGAATCTTTTGCATAAACGTCATCGGACGGACATATTTAATATGCAAGTCAACGACAGGCCAGATATAGCCACTACGCGTCATTTCATTATAGTCGTAGCCTATTTTCCGAAGCAACGCACAGCGAGCCACTTCCATGAACTTCACATAATTGCCATGCCATGCGACCTGCATAGAATCGACATCGTAAAATTCGATTTGAAACTCGACTGTTTCTTTAATTCTCTTTGTTGCCATAAAATTCTGAGACTCCACTATACCGCGTAATACTTGCTTCGAATGAGTTCCAAAGTATTGCGCAAATCCTGTTCCAGCTGACGATCGCATTCAAGCGGAGCAAACTTTGCAAAGACTTGATCATAAGTTTCTTTGAGATTCTTGAGACGGTCAGATGCAATTTCATTTCGTTCCAAGCGGATTCGCAAAGCCTGCGCCGACGCCAAAAGCGTTGCCGCAGCCACCTGCTCCGAAAGTTCCAACACACGAATACAATCGCGGGCCGCTATCGTTCCCATACTGACTTTATCCTGATTATGGCATTCCGTCGAACGGCTGAACACGCTCATCGGCATCGTAAGGTGGAGCGCTTCGGCAGTCCAAGCCGACACACCAATCTGCACCGCCTTAAAGCCGTGATTGATGTCGTAATCGCCCTTGCTCCCCGCAAGATTCGGCGGCAAATTGCGGTTGAACTTGATATCGACAATCATCGCCATCTGCCTATCCAGCAAATCAGCAATGTTTGCAACCATGTTCTTCAAGGTATCCATCGCGAGGCAAATGTGTCCGCCATAGAAATGCCCACCATGGAAAATATTCTTCGTAAACGGATCGACAATCGGATTATCATTTGCACTATTGAGTTCAATTTCAATTAATTGGCGCAAAAAAGCGCTAGAATCATAGAATAGCCCAATGATATGCGGAGCACAACGCAACGAATACGGATCTTGAATTTTTTCGGGGACAACATTCTTGGCAATATCAAGATTTAGCGCACAGCGAATTTTCTTTGCGGCAAGTCCCAATCCTGGATGCGGTTTTGTTTCGAACAAACGTTCATAATAATGGTATGCATTGCCCTTCATGGCAACTGTAATCATCGCCGTGATTCGGCAAGCCAGGTCGCACAAGTATTCAGCACGGGAATACGCCATGCATGCAACCGCATTCATCGCTGCAGTACCATTCATAATGGCAATTGCTTCTTTCGGGCGGAACTTGTGCGGGGTAATTCCCAGTTCCTTCATCACGTCCAGAGAAGAACGACGTTCGCCCTTGTACATTACATTGCGTTCACCAATCACGGCACCTGCTAAATACGAAAGCGGAGTCAAGTCGCCACTTGCGCCCACGGAACCTTCCTGCGGAATGAGCGGTAAAATGTCGTTCTGCAAAAACTGCGTAATGATTTTCAAAAGCGCATAGCTCACGCCCGAGAAACCTTGCGCAAGCGTATTCAAGCGCACCGCCATAATTGCACGGGTTGTCTCTGCATCAAAATAATCGCCGAGACCGCATCCATGGAAACGCGTCAAGTTGATCGGGAGCTGGCTGTAATGTTCCGGCGGCAACACCTGCGTGCAGGAATCACCATATCCTGTTGTCACGCCATAAATGCCACCATGTTCTGCAAGCGCTTCGTCCAAGAATTCTGCACCAGAATCAATCTTTCTCTGGAATTCCGCAGAACTATCAAGTTCCACTGCGACTTGCTTTTTCGCAATCGCAACAACATCTTCAATCGAGAGCTTACCGCTTCCAATAACGACGGTTTTCATTTAATTGTTCTCCACTATTTATCTAACCTGTCCCAAAAATTGTAGAAATTGTACCACTGATAAGGATGTTCTTTACACAGCCTTTCCAACAGCTCAGTGTATTCCTGCAAAAGCATTTTCAAGCGCGCAGGGCGTTCCTTGCGCAAGCAGTCCAGATTCGTCTTGGCACGCACCACATGCATTTCGTAAGGCGAACGGATATTAAAGTCATGTTTGCGAATCGCAAATACAAAGTAAACGGGAGCATTCAAAATGCCCGCCAGCGAAAAAGCGCCTTCCGGGAAATTCGCAGTCTCACCCAAGAACGTTGTTTCGAGTACACGATTTCGCGTATGAGCAGATGTACGATCTCCCGCAATCACCACAAGATTTCCATCTGCAATTTTCTCTTTCATCCAAATAGCAGAATCCACATCAATGGAATTAGCATCAATCACATTTTCCATCAATTCAGGATTCAGTTCACGCAAAAGCGCATTGAACTTTTTCGATCCCGACAAATCGACTACCGGGAAAACCTGAAACTTTCTCGATGTATGGAACTCGCCATATTCAGTGAGCGAACGGAGCATTTCCATATTGCCCAGATGCGAACAAAGCAGAAACGCGCCCTGCCCTTGATTCATTTGCGAAACGAGCATCTGCAAATCGTCATTTTGCGATTCAATCTGATTGAGCTTGATAGCGCCCTTCCAGCCTCGTAACTTTTCGACCATCGAAAGCGCAAACGAAAGGATGTGCTTATACGATCCAAACGCACCCACGCGTACGCCCAATTTTCGCAAGTGTTCCAAATAAATTTTCGAACGCGCACGAACAGGTGCAGCCCCAAGCCAGAAAAAAAAGCATATTACAGCCGTACACAATTCGACAAGAAATAGCGGCAAATGGCACACGACCCAAAGCATAAAACGGAAATGCCAAACACTTCCGCCCACTTCTTCAATTTCGGACCAATGCTTGCTCATAACTATTTCTTTTTAAACAAGCGACGAGACAAAAGCAATGGGAGCCTAAAGAACATGCCAAAGCAAAGCATCGTGTGCGTCATCGAAATCACAACGTTGTCATGGAACATTCTAAAGTTCGAAACACCATCTTTCGGGTAATTCACCTTCACCGGGAAAAATCGCATCTGCACGCCCGCCCACGCAAGACGAACAATAATTTCAATATCAACGCCCATGCGGTTGTTGTGCAAACGTTTCATCACCGGCCAAGACGTTTTGAGCGGATAAATTCTAAAGCCGCACATGGCATCAGGAATTTTGAGCGAAAGCGTTTCAATCGCCACCCAGAAATTCGTAATCTTACGACCCTGTTCACGAGCCTTGGGTACGGATTCATCGTATTCCGGGTAACCGCAAATCAAATCTTCGGGGTGTTCCTTCGTCTCGTTTATAAAAAACGGAATCGCCTTCATATCGTGTTGGCCATCGGCATCAACTTGCAAAGCGTGTGTAAAACCAGCGACAACGGCAGCGTCCATGCCGGAACGCATCGCAGCGCCTTTGCCGAGATTGCATTTATGCGTCACAAGTTCAACATTCGCAAATTCTTTTGCAATCTGTGCTAGAAATTCATGACCTGCAGGAGCATTTCCATCATCAATGAGAATTACAGGAATGTTCAAATTGACAAGAGATTTCACGACATGGCGCGATGCATTTTCATGGCGATAAACAGGCACAATGGCGCAAACTTTTACCGCATTATCCACGATTTTCGCCCTCGCCAGCATCACCTGTTGAAGTGTTCATTATCAACGAACCATTTGAATACGAAGCTTCACCATCTTCGCTCGTGTACGCAACCGTTACCTTACCCGCTTCCTCATCGTACGTGAT
>JAEEGH010017319.1_pt1 | contig 15376 bp, 10 predicted proteins | sample 9134181 | NCBI WGS metagenome assembly JAEEGH01 (sample SAMN16246544, study PRJNA631951) | gut metagenome | biome: gut microbiome; feature: rumen; material: DP-attached | host: Bos | place: Iran: Karaj | collected 2018-10 | reverse complement strand
ACAACGAGGACACCGGCCAGACCGAATTCCTCTCCCAAAATGGCAATGATGAAATCCGTATGAGCCTCTGGGAGGTAGTTGTTCTTCATAATGCTTTTCATGAAGCCGCGGCCCCACATGCCGCCGCCGCCCAAGGCCATTTCGGACAGTTTGAGCTGATATCTGGATGTCTGGTCAAGCTGTGCCTGCTCCGTCTGCGATTGCGGCTTGAGCCAGCCTTTGACACGTGCGCGCCGCATGTCGCTGGACATCACCAGACAAATGGCACCGATGACGGCGACCATGCATAACAACGTGAGATATCGTGTCTTAACGCCTGCTAAGAACATGACGGCACCGACCATCATGGCGGTGATAACTGTCTGGCTGAGATCCTTCCCCAGAAAGATGGCGAGGAGGGCGTAACCCGTTGGAATCATTGGTACAACGATTCCTTTATAGAATGAGCGGATTGTCTCGTCGTCTCGTGTGCCGTAATAAGATGCGAGAAACAGGAGAATGGCGATTTTTACGAATTCGGACGGCTGGATGGAGACGCCCATTGGAAAGGTCAGCCAGCGAAAACCGCCTTTGATGCCGCCGCGCAACGTTCCGTTGACGACTTCAGACGGGCAGAGCGGCAACTTCGTGGCAATGGCCGAACCACATATCTTATCGATGAAACGCAGGATGAAAAGATATGTCAACGCGACGCACAGGACGAATAGGAAAATGTGGGAGTATTTGACGAGAAATGCAGGCGGCACGCGGGAGATAATGACGCCGCCGACGAGTCCGATGCCGATCCATATCAATTGCCGTTTGAAGAAGAACATGCCGACGCTGGTGGAGGTCGTCGACGCGATCATAATAAGCCCGATGCTGATTAGCAGGACTGTGACCAGCAATAGCAGACCTGTGTATATGAACAATGACTTGAGCATGACGGCATAATCCCTTTCGTTTAAATTCCCTCTCTTCATGTTTCCCTCTCTTTGAAATTTCCTCTCAGACAATATAAATCCAAAATAACATAACGAACGAAGAGGTGAAAAATTAGCATGGAAGAAGGAAAAAACTGAACTTATGGCTGCTTGTTTGCGAACGATGATGAAAAAGTCGATTTTCAGCGGTTGTTTACTTGCAGAGATGCAAAAGATTTGTAAGTTAATTGATGTATCTATGTTTTTGTTTTAAACCATGTAAAACTAGTAAAACATCAAGGGGTATCCGCTTATGATGACTCAAAGTGAAATTGACGCCGCGTTGGCGAAACGTCCTGCTTGTAACTGGCGTTCCGAGCCTCTGCTGGGTTCCGTTTATGGTCAGGAGGAAATCGACGCCGCTGTGAACGCCATTAAGGAATCAATGGATCCGAACGTCGGTTTCGGTTTCTCCGCGTCGCCGATTCCGGAATTCGAAGCGGCTTTTGCCGAATACGTCGGCGTGAAATACGCGACGGCCGTGAACTCCGCAGGCCCTGGTATTGATATCGTGATGCGTGCTTTGAAATTGGAGCCGGGCGATGAAGTCATTGTTCCGCCGGTCAATTTCGGCGCGGCGCCACTGGCCGTTTACGGCGCTGGCGGCAAGGTCGTTTGGGGCGAAGTCGATCCAAAGACGTATATGCTTGATCCTGAGGATGTTGAGAAGAAGATTACGCCGCGCACACGCGCTATCTTCCCTGTCCACATCCACGGCATGAGCGCCCCGATGGACAAATATATTGAAATCGCCGAACGCCATCCACATCCGAAATATGGTCCGCCGAAAGTCATTGGTGACGCAGCTCGCGCATGCGGCGGCGCCTACAAAGGCACGAAGATCGGCAAGATTGGCTGGGCGACCATTTTCTCTTTCCATACCATGAAGAACATGACGACGCTTGGCGAAGGCGGCATGATCGTGACGGATGATCCGTGGTTGAACGAATATGCGCATTCCGTCCGTATGTATGGCGGCGGTGTCGATGCATGGGGCACGTCCAACGTCATGACGAAAGTGCAGGCCGCGGTCGGTCTTGTCCAGTTGAGCAAGCTGGATAGCTTCATCGACGGTCGTCGTCGCGTCGCCTACGAACGCAACCGCCTGTTGGAAGGCGTTGAAGGCATCGAGCTTCCATACGAACCGCTTGAATGCATCCATACTTATTATTTGTATGCCATCACACTGAAGCAGGAATGGGCCGGCGAGAAGCGTGACGCGTTGATCAAGATGATGAACGACGAATACGGCATCGGCTGTGTTGTGGCGAATGCGCCGCAGTATCTAAGCCGCAAGATGTTGGCGGACGCGTACGGCATGACGACGCCGAAGTCGGAAGAATATGCGAAACGCATGATGTGCATCTCGCTCCATCCGACAATGTCGTCGGACGACAACCGTTACATCTGCGCGGCGTTGATCACCTGCCTGAAGAAGCTTTGATTTTGAAGGCGGAATTATGCGCGTTACATACAAGCGGTTGTTTTTGAAGAAGCGTTATCCGCTAGCGATAAGTCGCGGCGTGATAACGGGTTCAGAAAATCTGTTCGTCTGCGTCGAGGCGTTCGGACAGACTGGCATTGGTGAATTGGCGAGCACGACGACAGAGCAAGGCGAGAACTGTGATACGGGACTCGCTGAACTGGAGCCGTTTGTGGCGACATTGCCGGATAGTCCGTCCATCGCGCAGGTCTGGAGTGAAGCCAGAGCACGTGGCATTCGGCCGCGTGCTTTGGCGGCGTTGGATATCGCGCTGTGGGATGCGTTTGGCAAAGCCTGCAACCAGCCGTTGTGGCGTGTCTTCGGACTGCTGCGCGAATCGCCCGCGACATCGTTGACCATCGGCATCAACCCGCCGGAAATCACGAAGGAACGCGTTCCGGAAATTCTGTCGCGTACAGGAGCTAAGTTCTTGAAAATCAAGCTTGGATCGCCGGACGGATTGGATGCTGATCGCGGTCATTTCATGGCCGCGAAAGAGGCGGCCGCGCCGTTCCATGCGAAACTGCGCGTCGATGCCAACGGCGGTTGGTCGCTCGAAAATGCGAAAGTCATGATGAAATGGCTGGCGGAGCAAGGCGTGGATTACGTTGAACAGCCGTTAGTGAAAGGCGCGGAAGACCAGTTGCCAGAGTTGTTCAAAGACCGTCCGTTGCCGATATTCGTCGATGAATCAATATGGTATGCGTCTGATGTTCCGAAACTTGCGGATCGTGTGGATGGCGTCAATCTGAAGCTGATGAAATGCGGCGGATTGACAGAAGCCCTGCGGATTGTGGCGGTGGCCCGTGCGCATGGCTTGGGCACGATGATCGGTTGCATGGGCGAATCGTCCATCGATATTTCAGCTGGCGCGTCCATCGGGGCGTTGTTTGACCATATTGATTTGGATTCGCACTTCAATCTGCTGAACGATCCCGCGAAGGGGGCCGTCATGACGGACGGCGTCGTCCTGCCGACGGATGCTCCCGGCCATGGCGCGATGTTTATTTAACTATTTGGTATAAAGTTTGTTATGGTATGTGGCGGGTAACCGCCTGTAATGAAATCGAGGCAAGAAAGCAAGAATGTTCACACCATCAACTCCAATCGTCATTTTCATGGAAGACTGCTACGGCGACATGCATGGCAAGATGTGCTATGATCTGCTCCGTTTTGCGGAAAATCCGATATTGGGAATCATTGACAGCACGAAGGCCGGCAAGCTGTCGAAGGATGTCATGCCGCAATTGCCGCGTGGTAACACGCCTATTATCAAGGATGTAGATGAAGCCGCTGCGTTGGGCGCGAAGGCGCTCGTCATCGGTATGGCACCGTCTGGCGGCCTGCTTCCGGATTTTTGGTATCCAATGCTGGATCGCGCGATTGAAATCGGTATGAGCATTGTGAACGGCTTGCATGTCAAGCTTGGCTTGCGCTATCCGAATTTGAAACCAGACCAATGGGTGTGGGATGTTCGTCAGGAGCCGAGCGGCCTTGGCATCGGCAAAGGCCGTGCGCATGAACTGAATAACAAACGCATGCTGATTGTCGGAACGGATATGGCGAACGGCAAGATGACGGCTGGTCTGAAGGTTTTGGAAGCGGCGCGGAAGCGCGGCATCAAGGCGGATTTCCTCGCGACGGGCCAGATCGGCATCGTGTTGCGTGGCAAAGGCGTCCCGCTGGACGCCATCAAACTGGACTACGCTTGCGGCGCCATCGAAAAAGGCGTGTTGGAACTCGCTGATAATGAACTGATTATCATTGAAGGACAGGGCTCTGTCCTGCATCCCGGAAGCACGGCGACGATGCCATTGCTGCGCGGTTCCTGCCCGACGCATCTGCTGCTGAACCACAAGTGCGGCCTTGACCATCTGCGTGATTTCACGTGGATTAAATTCCCGCCGCTTAAGAAAGTGGCGCAGGTTTATGAAGATTTAGCGAGCGCCGGCGGCGCGTTGCCGCCTGCGAAAGTCTATGGTATTTCGCTAAATACGCAAATGCTGACCGAGCAGGAAGCGAAGGATGCCGTGAAACGTGCGGAAGACGAGACGGGCCTGCCCGCCAACGATCCTGTCCGCTTCGGTGCTGATAATCTCGTGCCGTAAGTTTCATTCGACAGAATACACAGAATAAACAGAAGCCTTGCCGTAGATGAATTTCAGTGGCAAGGCTTTTTTTATTGGAGATTTGCCTCTTACGTCCTTTTTGTCCTTTTTGTCCTTGTCTATTCAAACAATGTGCAAAAACGCGACTTGCGTGGACCACTGTACTTTATGATTCAGCAGTTCTGTGCGGACGGCGTTGAAGAAGGCGTCCACATCATCTGCTGGACATAGTTTGAGCAGGCGGCTGCGGAAACTGCTAGGAGCGTTGTCGAACCAATGTTGAAGCTGCGCGGATGAAATGATGACTTCTCGCGCAAATGACTGAAACTCAATATTTTTCATGGAACGACCAGCGTCTTCGAAATAGCCGGCAAGCGTCGTTTCATCCCAATTAACGAGTGGATCATCCGGATTGGCGTAGATATCGTCTTCCGCCTTTCGGATTCGCGGAAGCCATTCCTGGCCATGGTCTTGGAGAAGCGCGGCGAGCCGCTGCGTGTGGCGTGCGATGTTCTCCGCCAAAACGATAGACGCTTCTTTTTCATTCATTAATTTGACGATGTTTCGGACGGCGGCTTTTTTATCTGTTGCGTTGGCAAGAAAGTTCCTGCCGATGATAAAATCGAAACGGACATCCTTCCATTCGGATTTCCCAAAAGTTTCCGCTATCATTTCAGGCTTGGATACCAACAAGTTGGGACGGCGTAGCGAATTAAGATTTTGGGCCTGTTCGAGCAGAATTTCGGCATTCTGTTGATTTTTGACAATGCCCCATACGCCGCCTTCGGGAGCTTTGCGGACAGCTTCCCAAAGAAAAGCGCCTGTGTCCGCCGTCAAATCCAATACAAGACTATGGCGCTGAACGGGTTGCATGGCAAAAAGGCGTTCGCGGATTGTTGCAAGCTGCGGGGCGAGATTGTCCGCTGCACGTGCGAGCCATTTTTCGGCGTTTTTATCTGTCGGGCTGAATGTTAGGATTTCAGGCGGAGCAAGTCGCGCGTCGTTTTCGCGGATGGCGGCGAGCTGAAGTTCGCGGCGGTCGCGAACAGTGTCCGCAAGCGTCGCTTCATAACCGATGGTGCCTGGTTCGTAGAAGATCTTGCCTTGCAATGAATCCGGAAGATATTGCTGCGCAACCCAATGGTCACGATAGGCATGGGGATACTGATAGCCGACACCATGTCCGAAGCCTTCTTTGTCCCGCGAAGCGTCCCGCAGATGGTTTGGAACTTCGTCTTCTCGTTCGGAACCAACGACTTTCAATGCATCGAAGAAGCCCATGACGGAGTTGGATTTTGGAGCGGTCGCGCAATAAAGGGCGGCGTGAGCAAGCGGATAATGGCCTTCCGGAAGACCGACGCGATCGAACGCTTCAGCGGCGGCGATGACAAACGGCAGGGCTTTCGGATCGGCCATGCCGATGTCTTCCGAGCAGAAAATCGTCATGCGGCGGAAGATGAACCGCGGGTCTTCGCCGGCATAAACCATCTTGGCGAGCCAGTAGAATGTTGCGTCCGGATCGGAGCCGCGCATGGATTTGATGAAGGCGGAAATCGTGTCGAAATGACAATCGCCTTCGCGATCGTAGAGGACGGCGCGCTTTTGGATGGATTCTTCCGCGACCGCCATTGTGATGTGGATGACGCCGTCATCGTTCGGCTGCGTCGTTTCGACGGCGAGTTCGAGCGCATTGAGGGCGGCGCGTGCGTCGCCATTGGCGACGTCTGCCAGATGATCTAACGCATCGTCGTCGAATTGGACTTTCTTGGCACCGAAACCACGGACAGGATCTTTGAGGGCCTGACGAATGATATCTTTGATGTTTTCGTTGTCTAGCGGCTTTAGCTGGAAGATGCGTGAACGCGACACAAGTGCCCTGTTGACAGTAAAATAGGGATTCTCTGTTGTCGCTCCGATGAGAATAACGGTGCCGTTTTCGACCCATGGGAGGAGGGCATCCTGTTGCGCTTTGTTCCAACGGTGGACTTCATCGACGAACAGGATGGTCCGTTGGCCTTGCTCGCCGAGGCGTGCTTGGGCGGCGGCTGTGATGTCACGCAAATCCGCAATGCCGGCCATGACGGCATTTAATGTGACAAATTGGCTCTTCGTCGTGTTGGCGATAACGCTGGCGAGCGTCGTCTTGCCCGTTCCGGGCGGGCCGTAAAAGATGAGCGACGACAGTTGATCCGCCTGGATGGCGCGTCGTAAGAGCCTGCCTGGAGCCAAGATATGATCCTGTCCGATATATTCGTCCAACGTCCGCGGACGCATGCGAGCCGCGAGAGGTTGCTCTTCGCGGATCAGTTTTTCACGGGCATGGTCGAATAATGTTTTCATGACAATAGACTATTGTAGGACTTCCTTGATGGAAGGCATATTAGCGTTGACAGCTTCTACTTCAGCCTTGGTGGCGCGACGCAATGAGAGGTTGTCAAAACGATAATGGCCAGATGGCCAAAAGGCGTAAGGCTTGATGAGAATGCGTTCTGGACGGAACTTCTTGATAGACGGCAACTTGAAGCCGACTTCAAAATGGCGCCACTGCTTAATTTGCGGGTTGCGGCAGAAAAGCGTCTTGCGATAGACTTGTAGGTAGTCGCCTTCGCGCGATGCGCGTTGGAGGTCTTTTGAGCCGAACACATCGCTGTAGCCGATGCCGTCTTTGTAGTGTTCATGGAACCATGTCGTGTCCTGTCCAGCAGTTTCCGCCGTGATTTTTTGGAAGCCACGGATTAGAACGAGTGGCGCGAAAAGTTCGGAACTCGGTTGGTCCGCCCACACATCTGCAGAAAGAATGAACCATGTGTCATTCGGCTTGACATCGATTGGGGCGGCATAGGCCCATGCGCCCTGATGTGCCCCGACCGTGTCATATTGACCAGCGGCATTGCTACGGCCTCTTTTTTCAAAAGCCTCTATGTCGGCATCTATCAGCTTCTTGTCCACTGTAAGAACAGTTGTATCCAGCAGGAGGCAACGGCTTGGATTGCCGCCGTCTTTTTCCCATCGTGCGGTGTGTCCGTCGAAAGGACTCCAATGTTTTGGCGTCTTGCCTTCGCCGTTTTCGAAAGTGCCGTTTTTGATGAGATTCTGCGGCTTGGCTTTCTTCTCCGGCTGTTGTTTTTGAGCGAAGAGCGTGGTGGCAAGACAAATCAATAATAATATAGGTATGAGTTTATGGCGCATGATCGTAAAATCTAGAAGACTAGTAGGCTAGAATTCTAGAAGAGTAGTTTGTGTGGGCTTATTCCGTCTGCTGGCTGAACAATTTAGCATAGAATCCATGCTTTTCCAGCAGTTCATGATGGGTGCCGTATTCGGAAATCACGCCGTTTTCCAGAACGGCGATCTTGTGGCAACGCATGGCCATGGAGACACGCTGCGACACCATGATGGCCGTCTTGCCGACGAGAATCTTGGCGAGTGTTTCCTGAATTTTCTGTTCCGTATTAGCGTCCAATGCGGATGTACAGTCATCGAGAATGAGTAGTTCTGGATTGGTGAGGAGGGCTCGTGCGAGGGAGAGGCGTTGCCGCTGTCCACCGGAAAGAGAGGTTCCGCGCTGTCCAATAAGCGTTTCGTATTGGACTTGCATTTCCAGAATGAAATCGTGCATTTGGGCGGCTTTTGCAGCATCCATGATCTGCTTGTTGGTGGCGTTGGGGAAACCGTAGCAGATGTTGTCTCGCATGGATCCGGAGAAAATCTGCGCCTCTTGTGGGACGACGCCGACGGCGTGGCGGAGTGACGCCATCTTGATGTCCTTTAAGTCGATGTCATCGATAAGTATTTGGCCTGTTGTTGGTTCATAAAGACGAGACAGTAGATTGAGCAACGTAGTTTTGCCAGCTCCAGAAGCTCCCATGATGCAGAGCCATGTTCCGGCTGGCACGAATAGATCGACATCTTTGATGACGGGTTCAGGAATGATTTTCGGAGTGGCTTCGTCGCCGTCGCCATCACGGTCGCTGACAGGCGGCGGATAGGTGAAGGAGACATGCTTAATGGTCACGCCTTTCTTCAGAGGGGAGGGGAAGTCAACCGCGTTGGGGGAGTCTTGGATTTCGACCGGCCTGTCGAGAACACTGGTGACGCGGAGAAGGGCGATGCGGAGGCGTTGCAGGACGAATGTCAGTTGTGTGAATTCCAAGACAGGCTGGAAAAGCGTCATGGTGGTCGTGTGGATGAACATCATCTTACCAAGTTGCATCTCACCGTCCAACACCATCTTGCCGCCGTAGAGGAAGATGGCACAACTGGAAAGCGTCGTTAGAACGCCAGCTTGACGGCCAAGTGCGGCGGAGACCTTCTGCGTATCCAACGCATCGCGCATGAATACAGCTGTAAGACGATGGAAATTAAGTATTTCTCCTGTTTCACGGGCGTATGCCTGAATGACCTTCATACCGTCAAGCTTTTGGGAAACTAGACCATAGAGGCAGGCGTTGGTATGACGGAGTTCCTGGTTGAGTTTCTTGATGATGGGGCGACGCTGGCGATACATCCATGCGTAGATCGGCGTGATGGCGACTGCTATGAGCGCCATCTGCGGGGCATTGCTGAGAAGGACGATGCCGCCGCAGACAATCATGGCGATACAGTGAGTGGCACTCGTGAAAAGTCCCATCATTTCGGCTTGGACGGCTAGAACGTCTGACAGGATTCGTGACAGCAATCGGCCTGGACTCATGGATTGGTGGTAGGACATGGACAGTTCCAACACCTTGGCGTGCATGTCTTCACGCATGTTTCCCGAAATGTTTTGTCCGACAATGATATGCTGACGCGTCGAAAGTCGTGCGAGAAAGTTCAGAATCGTTTGGGTGCCCATGTAGAAAATGGCGATGATGAACAGACGGCGTCCTGCTCCGGGCGGTCGTTTGGAGAAAGTGACGCCTTGATCGATCTTCTGCCCCATGCTGATACGATGTTCATCCACGTGGACAGGCCGTTCCATGGAGCCGCCGAAAATCGACTTCTTCGTTGTCTCGGCCGTTTTGTTGGCACCCGCCGATTTAATGACGAGAATCTCATCGACGACGAGCCTTGAATAGAAGGACATGAGATAGACGGAACATGAATTCGTGGCGATGAGGCAGATGCAGAGGAAGAGCGACCAGCGTTTGGGCCAGACATACTGCTTGATGAACCGCCAGTAGAGCGGCCAGTCCGTGCCCGATTCCGGCTTCGGCTTCATGGGCGGCCGGAATGGGTAGTCTCGCGTATGGTTGGATGGACCGAACTTGAACATTTATATCACTGGTGTTGGTTTATTCTTCGATGACGCCTTTGCCCATGTGTTTGGTGTAAAGGTCGTGGTATCTGCCATTTGGAATCGCCATGAGTTGATCATGGGTGCCTTGTTCCTGAATGACGCCTTTGTCAAGGAGGATGATTTGATCGGAATTCTTGATAGTGGAAAGGCGGTGGGCGACGACGAATGATGTACGGCCGACGAGAACGCGATCCATGGCCTTCTGGATGGCTTGTTCGGAGTCGGAGTCCAGGGAGGAAGTCGCTTCGTCCATGATGAGAATGGCGGGATTGGCGCAGATGGCGCGCGCGATGTTGATGCGTTGCTTCTGGCCGACGGAGAGTTCGACGCCGAAATCGCCGACGAGCGTGTCGTATCCTTTATCAAGCGTCATGATGAAATCATGGATTTCAGCGACTTTCGCGGCGGCCTCGATTTCTTCATTAGTGGCGGTCGGACGAGAGAAACGGATGTTTTCACGGATAGAAACGGAGAAGAGCAACGATTCCTGTAGAACGATTCCGAACTGCTTTCGGAAGGCATGAAGCTCCAGTTTCTTGATGTTGACGCCGTCGATGAGCAGTTCTCCGCCCGTAATGTCATAGAAACGGAGCAGGAGGTTGAGAATGGTTGATTTCCCGCATCCCGTTGGGCCGATGAGAGCGACGGTCTGGCCGGGCTCGACATGGATTGAGAAGTCGTTAATGACAGGCTTTCCTTCTTCATAATAGAATTGGACATGCTTGAAATCGACTTCTCCTTTGATCGGCTTGATGATAGGATCCGGATCATTGACGACTTCAGGCTTTTCGTCGAAGATTTCGAAGAGACGCTCCGTCGCGATGGAGACCTGCTGGAGCTGCGAGATGAGTTGTGAGAATCGGACGGCCGGCCCAAGCAGCTGCATGGCGTAGGATGTGAAAGCCGTGACGTCGCCGTAGGTCATGGTTTCGTTGAGAATCATGGAGCAGCCGAGAAAATAGATCAGCGAACGGCCGAGAGCCTGAATCAGATTGACGTTCATTGAGAAGGTGTTACCGGCGATGCCCAGCTGCTTGCCATAGTATAGGGAGGCGTCCGACTGCACTTTGAAGGTTTCGTTTTCGCGTCCTTCCGCGCCGAAGGTTTTAACGGCCATGTTGGCGACAAGGCGGTTTTGCACACCGCCGGACATGCGGTCATAGGCGGAACGTTGGGAGCGGCTGGCACGGATGATGGCCTTGATCGTAACGTTGTAGTTGATGACGAAAACGGCGACAATCAACACCAACAGGATGGCAAGCCGCCAATTGATAGCGAACGTCGCGACGATGGCGAACGTGGAGACGACCAAATCCGAAATGATGCCGACGCTTTGGCCAGTCAGCATGGACTGCACGGTGCCTGAATCACCCATCAGACGGTAGAGGAGTTTACCGACACTGTGCTTTGAGAAAAAACGCAACGAAAGGCTGAGATAGTGGCGGTAGAGGGCGCAGCGGATATCGAATACGAAACGCTGCCCGAGATAGGCGATAGACAGGCTCTGGATGAAGCCACAGACGGTGGATACAAGGGGGATGCCGACCATTAGGCAGCCCATGCCGAAGAACAGGTTGCGTTTGCCTTGCGTGAAGACGTCATCGACCAGAGTTCGCGTGACAAGCGGCGGAAACATGGCGATGATGGAGAGAAGAGCGGTCAATGCAAAGAGCCCGAGCAACTGCATCTTATAAGGATGCATGAAGACCAGGATCTTCTTGATATTGCCGATCTTCCTCTTGTCTTTATCGGATTTGCCGTTGTCGGGAGGCATTGTCAAAAAGGTCGTGCGAAGGATTTACAGATCGAGGCCGAACAGATAGAACCAGAAGGAGGATTTGCCGTAGTAGATGCGGGCTTCGCAGGTGGTTCCCATTGTGACTTCATACGGGCCGGGGTCGAACGAACAGTAGGCGACACGGTATGTGGTGTTGCCGTCGGCTTGAATGACATTGCGCAGATACATGACATTGCCGTAGAAGTAGTAGTTGCGGACGCCTTTCATCGTTGACAGTTCCGCGCGGTATTTCTGGCCAACGGCGACTTTGGCGGCGTAGCGTTCATTGATGCGGAGCTTGAGTTCTAGTTCGCCGTGGAAGATTTCATAGATGACGGAGGACGGCTGAAGCAATTCACCAGGCACGAAGGTGTAGCGGACGACATGGCCGTCGATTGGGGCACGGATGCGGCGTGTTTCGAGAACAGCCTCCAGACGTTTGATGCGTTCCTCTTGTGCTTCCACCTGTTTGTCATAGGTGGCGAGTTCTTTCTGGTATTTCTCCTGGTCGCGTTTGATCAACTCTTCAAAAGGCGTGAAGTCTTTGTCTTTCAAAATCTTAAGATTCAATTCGGCAAGCTTCTCCTTATGGAGATCCGTCTCCAGATTCGTTGCGGCTTTCAGGCCTTTTTCGACGAGTTCACGCGTGAGTTTCAGCGTGGTCTGCGCCGTGCTGAGCTCCAGTTCGGCTTTCGCGATGTTCTCTTTGTTGATGCGTTTCTCTTCATTGAGCGTCACCGTACGGCGGTCAATGTCGATCTGCATTTCGACGATACGCTTATCTTTATTGGACTTAAGCTGTTGGAGAGTCGTCTGCGCTTCGGCAAGATTGGCCTCCTCAACTTCAGAGTTGAGTTCGACAAGCAAATCACCGGCCTTGACGGTGGCACCAGTCTTGACATGGATCGCCTTCACGACGCCGGAGACTGGAGGACGGACTTCCGCCCAGTCATACGTCGTGACATAGCCGTTGGCGAGCGTGTAGCGTGGAATCTTGATGAAGAAACCGATCAACGTCACCGCAAGAGCGACCTGGACGGTGATGACAAACATGGTTGAGCGATGCCATTTCTGCTCGCGGACTGGAATCGGCGGCTTTTCGCCTTGTGTTGTGCGAAGATCACCCATGGTAAATTCTTTTCTTCAAAAAAGTGGTTGGCGGGAAGTCGTTTGAATCGTTATGTCGTTACTGCTGAGGCTTTTTCATACGCAGATAGTCTTTGGCGAGTGTGCGGATGCCTTCTGCCTCATCACCATAGCGTTTGACGCATTTGTCGCATTCATAGCAGTTTGTTTCATAGCAGTTGCGATGAACGCGGGCGGGATACATCTTGCGGAAGGCCTCGTAGCATTCGTCGCTGCAGAAGCAGTAGCGTTCCTGCGAGTTGCCGAAGGCGATGTGGACGAGATGGAAGCCGTCTTTGTTGACATCCGCTTCCTTGCCGCACCATCCGCAAGGGATTTTTACTTGATCGTTCATGACGCGGCGGCGCTGGCTGAGTTCGTCTTCGCTCCACTTGTATTCAATCCATGAATAGGAGCTGGCGGGAATTTTGGCGATGACGACTTCTCCGTTGGCGACGATGATTTCATTGTCTTTGCCGCGGTATGCGTGTTCTCCTTCGACAATACCATCATTGCCATGCAGGTGGATGATGATCTTGCCGTATTTCGGGATGTCGTATGTGTTCCATCCGCATTCTTCGCAGATATTTGCATACGTGTTGTGGCGGAGATGTCCACCGCATTCAGGGCAGCGGCCGAGCTTGATTTTCTGGAGTTTGATGAAGGAGTCTTGCGCTTGTTTCTGAACTTCCTTCTCAGCCTCCTTCTGGAGATGTTGTTCATGCTCTTCGTGCTGTTCGCCGAAGAGCGCAAGATCCTGCTCTTGGGCTTCACGTTGCTCCTCAGAGAGGAGAAGATCGTTGGTGGCGATTGGCTCCTTGTTGTCAGGGAGTTTCACTGGATCGTTGTCGTCGTTTTTCTTGCTTCCGAAAATACCCATTAATGGCATGGTCTCACCTCATTATTAGTGGTCGGGAGGGCTGCGCTCCTGCGCGGCCGGTGGTTATTGGTCATTCATCATTCTTCGCCGTTGTATCCAATGGCGAAGAGGTAGTTCGTTTTGGCGCGGAGTAGATCCGCGGCGGCGGATGTACGGCGCTGTTGGAGGCTGGTGAGCTCCTTTTGCGCATCCGTCACGTTGGAGGAAGTGCCTTCTCCGAGGCGGAACCGCTCCTGTTCAGCTTCGAGCGTCTTTTGTGAGGCTTCGATGCCTTTCGAGACGATGTCGATTCGGGAAAGGGCGGTGCGGAAATTGTTGATGGCGTTCTGTCGTTGCACATCAATATCGACGGCTGCGGCGCGGAGGTTCTCCTTCAGTTGCTGGATTCGTGCGTCAAAACGGGCCTGCCGCGCACGAGGGCCGCGGTAATCGAGCGTGCGTTTCCAGATGATGGACGCGTCCGCTCCGACATGACGGTCTGTCGAATACTTGAATGAACCGTCGAAGTGGTCGTGCATTTCGCCCTGCCATGAGAGGCCCATGTTGAAAGTAATGTCATCCTTCTGCTCCTCTAAAGCGGAGGCGATTTGGGCGCGGGCGTATTCAAGATTGTTTTTGATTTGCAGATAAGAGCCGCGGTTTTCGAGAGCTTCCTCCATGGCGATTTCCTCAAGCTTCTTCGTCTCGGAGGCGATTTGGAACAGGATCTCCGGTCCATTCTTCAGAGAGACCTGCCGATGGCCGCCGATGAGCGATGATAGCGTGATGAGATTCAGATTAAAACGGTTACGTGCGATCTCTTCGTTCTCAAGACCGAGTTGCAAGTCCATCTGCGCATCGAAAATCTGATATTCGGGAATGACTTTTAGCTTGTTGAGATCCTTCGCTTCGTTGACGAGCCGTTCGAAACGAACGGTTGCCTCCTGCGTCACTTTGTAGGAGGAAAGGGATTCATATGCAGCGATGTAGGCGAGCGTGACATCCCGACGGAGCCGTTGCGCGACATCCAGTAGGGAACTGACTGCGGCATTGTATTCCGCGAGGGCCATTTCGCGTTGGATGGAGAGGTTTTTGAAGCGGCGGTTGCGGAGGAGCGGCACGCGGATTTTGACGCCGAAGAGAGTCTGTGCGAGATAGTCGTATTTATCCGGATCATTATAAACGCGTTCGGACGCTCCAAAAGCGACGTAGAAGCCGGGCTCCATGGCCATATCTATACCGGCCTGCAGTTCAGTGGCATTGTTAGTAAGGCTGGAGTATCCGCTGGCTCCTGGTATGGAACGCGTCCGTTCTGCTTGTCCTGCGGCGACGGTGATGGCGGGATCGTAGAATTCCAGCAGTTCCTGATGGCGGAGAAGCATCTGCTCCGCACGCCATTTGGCGGCGAGAAGATCCGGATTGTTCTGTGCGGCTTCGTTGAGAAGTTCGTCCAGTTCATGCGCGTCTGTGGAAAAAACGGCGAGAACCATCAGCATGAGAATTGCGGCTGCGGCTCTTGAAAAGACGGTATGGAAGGCTGTACGCATGTTTGTGTCCATCAACTGTGGAGATTTTGTTTTTGATAAAATCTTGCAGTACAATGTTTAACGCTAAGATGCGATGGATGTGTCCCTTGTCTTAAAGAAAAGCCCTCGGTCAGTGGGCTGACGTAGGGCTATGATGAAACCATATATAATATATACCAAAATACGGTATAAACACGTTTTTTCACGCGATTTTTGTTACTTTTTCTGTAGTTTTCGATGAATAAACGATTAAACTTA
>JAEEGH010017318.1_pt1 | contig 15377 bp, 7 predicted proteins | sample 9134181 | NCBI WGS metagenome assembly JAEEGH01 (sample SAMN16246544, study PRJNA631951) | gut metagenome | biome: gut microbiome; feature: rumen; material: DP-attached | host: Bos | place: Iran: Karaj | collected 2018-10 | reverse complement strand
GTGGCCACGGTGCGGGCGGAGACATGGATGACGCAGGGAAGCTTTGCCCCGGCGATCTTGAACATATTGGGGATCATGAGCAGCAGGCCCTGGGAAGCGGTAAAGGTGCTGGTCAGGGCGCCGGAGGCCAGAGAGCCGTGCACCGCGCCGGCTGCGCCGGCTTCAGACTGCATCTCCACCAGTTTGACCTGCTGGCCGAATACGTTTTTCCGGCCGCCCGCGGACCAGCTGTCCGCCAGCTCGGCCATAACGGAGGAAGGGGTGATGGGATAGATGGCCGCCACATCGGTAAAAGCGTATGCCACATGCGCGGCGGCGGTGTTGCCATCCATGGTTTTCAGTTTCCGTGCCAATTTCGGATCCTCCTGACTGTAATGTTCCCGTGCGCTTTCGCACAGTAAAACGTAGTATTCATTATATTAGCATGTAGCAAAAGGGATGTAAAGGCGAATTGTGCCGAAATGCTCTTCCCCCCATGACAATGCGTCTGTTCAAAATGGCAAGGAAAATGGGGAAACGGGGTCGGGGAAATACCTTTATAATATATGCGGCCCAGGCCGCTTCCGGCGGACAGCGTCATCCGCGCCTGCGGGGGCCGCGGCGAGACAGGCGGCGCAAAGCGCCGGAGGGCGTGCCCAGCACAGAAGCTCCGTCGCTAAAGCTGCCGGTCGTTGCGCTCCCTCAGTCATCCCGCTTTGCGGTCTGACAGCTCCCTCGGGAAGGCGCTCGGCGGACGGCGGGGAAGGGTATATTTTTCGGCGGGACAGTAAATATCTTTTTCACTGCACCCCGGAGAAAACGCTGCCGGTCGGGCGAGCTTCAGGCTCGCTTCCGCGAGATATAGAGTTCCCGTACAGCCTTGACCACAACCGCTTGAACAGCCGAAACAACCGTTCATATTGATGGTCAATAATGTAAAAATGCTTGTTATTTGCGCAATTCTGTGGTATAGTTACCGTGTATTGTTATCCCTATGTTTTGTGATCAACAATGGCAAATATTCATGGGAGTGAGGTTGAAAGCATGAAACACAAAAGCAAGAAACTCCTCAGTCTGCTCCTGGCTTTGCTGATGCTCGTCGGGCTGACCATGCCCGCCGATGTATTGACGCAGCCTGCCCGGGCAGCGGCTGGGCAAACGCCAGCCCACAGCAAGTCCGTAACGTCCAACGGCGACGGCACGTACACCATCGAGCTGACCGTCACCGGCGACGCGGAGTCGGAAACGACCGTTACCGGCGCCGTCAACGTGATCGTGGTCATCGATACGTCCAGATCAATGACCTCGTACAACACGACTTATAATAATTCCACGGTCACCCGAGCGGACGCTGCGGAAAAGGTCGTGTACGATTTCGCTCATGGTCTGTTTGGCTACACGGCGAAAGGCGCGGACGTCGAGATGGCCCTGGTCACCTTCAACGCCAGCGCCTCGGTGGTACAGGGCTGGACCAAAACGGAGAGCGCTATCACAGGCAAGCTTTCTTCGGACGGGACCAATGGCAGCCGTCAGCTGACCTACAGCAGCGGCACCAACTGGGAAGCCGCGCTGCAGGCACTCACCCGCGAGGACGAGGACAACCCCGGACTTCTGAGGACAGCGGACAAGGACCGCACCTTCGTCATTTTCGTGACCGACGGCGCCCCCTCCCAGTATGTGGGCAGCAATTTCACCGGCGGCTATGCGAACAACGATACCGGGCGCAGGCAGTGCTATGAGCATGCTTCGGATGAGGCCTATACCATCCAGCAGTTCCAGACCAACGGCGCCACGGAGAAGAATACGACGCTGTATGCCATTTACGCTTTCGGCGATGAGGCCGACTTCCTGGACGACCTGATCTATTTCTCCAACAACAACGCGGACCGTCCCGCAGCCGACGGCGGCGTGACCGGCAGTACCGTAGCTACCGAGGGCTACTTCAATGCGGGCAGCACCGATGAGCTGCAGAAAGCCATTGCCAAGATCTTCAAGGACATTGCCGATTTCATGGGCATTGCCGCCGTCTCCATTGACGACGGCACCACCAGCGACGTCGCCGTGGAAGGCGGGGAGGTGGTGGACCTGCTGGAGATCGATGAGAACTCCTATCAGTACTGGCTCACCGTCCCGCTGAACAGCAGCATGCAGTTCACCCGCGTGAACTCCGACGCCCAGACGATCACCTACACCGTGACCGAGGATGAGGAAACCGAGGGCAAATACAAGATTTCCTGGGGCTCTGGGGATAATGCCAAATCCGTCACCGTGGAAGGCAGCATCACCTCCACCGGAGATCTGAGATACGAGTGGACGGGCTCCGATGATCTCTATGCCAAGGCGCCGCCCGAGGCGGAGCTGGTCGGCAGTTCGGTGAAATGGGATCTGAATTCCGTCGGCACCCTGCTGACCGGCGTGACCTATTCCGTGACCTTCGAGGTGTATCCCAGCCAGACCACCCTGGATATCCTGGCGGACATGAAGAACGATCCGTATGTGGATGCAGAACACACGGGCGCCTGGGGCAAGCTGCCCGCCGAAGTGCAGAAGTACATCGACAAGGAGTCCGGCGCCCTCACCACCAACACCGGAGCCAAGCTGACCTATACGGATACCCGTCTGGAGAATCCCAAGCCCACGACTTCGGATTTCAATAGCGTCGACGGCGTCGAATCCAAGGCTGTGGAGCAGCTTGCTCTGGCCAAAAAGTGGATGAATGCGCTCGACAAGTATACTTCCGAACCGATCACGTTCGACGTCCTGCGCGACGGAAAAAAGCAGTATACCGTCACGCTTTCCGATGATAATGACTGGTCCGGGAGCGTCTACATCTCCATCGGCATCATCAACAAGAGAGGCAAGGTCGTCAGCGGCTCCGAGGGCCACGACTTCACCTTTAAGGAGCCTGAGAACGTCTCCTATCACTGGGAACTGGACATCCCCACCGTGCACCCGATGATGATCAACGGCAAGGTGACCATGCTCATCAAGGTGGACGCCAAGCATCCCGCGCCCAGCGGAGCAAAAACCTATACCATCAACGGCGCCACATACTATGTCGACGACCGCGAAGATGCCGCCTCCCTGACGGCAACCAACGAGCGCCGCTCCTACCTGGACATCGTGAAGGTCGTTGACGGCGAGGATGCCGATCCCGAGCAGGTCTTCCCGTTCACGATCACCGTTAAGAACTCCCGGGCTGCAACCGGCACAGCCGACAACCTCGACTCCGATTACTGGGTATGGTTCTCCGTATACAACGGCGGCCCGCAGGACAGAGTTGTTTCCACACAGGTCGGTGATTCGGGCCCTGTCTACAAGCAAATGAGTGACGGGTCGTGGACCGGATACTATTACGCCAAGAGCGAAACCGCCGTACAGTTCAACCTGCTGGCGGGCGACAGTCTGCGCTTCCTCAACCTCCCCACCGATTCGACCTATACCATCGTGGAAACGCCGCCAGAAAGCTACGTGTTTACGAGCTCCGGGCTCGTAGCCGAGACAGGAGAACCCAAGCTGAACGAGGACGGCAATATCGTCCTGGATGAAAATGGCATGGTTGTCATGGAAACTCGCACGTTTACGGACACCAATGCCGATGAGACCTTCAAAAAAGGTCAGACCACATCCGGCACCATCGTGAACCCGAATACCGACTACACCGTAACTTACAAGAACACCTATAATCTTTCCGATATCGAGATCACCAAGGTGTGGGAGGACAACAGCAACCAGGACGGCAAGCGGCCGACGACGGAGGAATTTAAGGCGGATCTGGTCCTAAAGGCCGACGGCACAGACGTCACGAGCGCTAACGCTTCCAAGCTGACGGTGACCGATAACGAAGACAACACCTACACAGTGAAGTGGACCGGCCTGGATCGGTACGCTGACGGTAAGGAGATCAAGTATACCGTTGAAGAGTCTGCGATCGACGGTTACGACACCGAAGGCAGCCCTGCCGAGGATGGCGGCACCATCACCAACAGCCATACGCCGGAGCAGATCACCATCTACGTGGAGAAGATCTGGATCGGTCCCGCAGCCGATGCCGGCGCCACGATCCACCTGTTTGCCGACAAAGTCGATACCAAAAAGACCGTTAAGCTGACCGAAACCACGACCTCCGGCTCGTTCGCCAACGTGGATAAATACGCGAACGGCAACGAGATCGCCTACACAGTGACCGAAGACGAAATCACCGGCTATACCACCACCGGTCCCACCGGCACTGGCACTCAGTCCGACCCCTTCATCTTCACCAACATCAATGACGAGCGCATTGCCGTGTATGCCAAAAAGGTGTGGGATGATGCCGACGATCAGGACGGCAAGCGGCCCGACAGCGTTGAGTTCACCCTGCTGGCTGACGGCAAAGCTGTAGCGCAGGAAGGCGTTACCGCCACTGCCGAGCTCGATGCTGACGGCGGCTGGGCCTGCAGCTGGACCAACCTGTATAAGTACGATCAGACAACAGGCGAAGAGATCACCTACAGCATTTCCGAGGGTGCGGTAGTGAATTACGACGCCTCCGACCCGACCGGCGACGGCACTAAGTCCAAACCCTTCACCATCACCAACAGCTACACTCCTGTGAAGACCAATATCACCGTCACCAAGGTCTGGGACGACGCCAGCGACCAGGACGGCAAGCGGCCTGACAGCGTCACCTTCACCATCACCGGCTCCGACGGCAAGACCTACACCGCCACCCTCACCGGCGACGGCGACGAGTGGACCGCCGAAGTGGAAGTCGAGACGTATTACGACGGCGGCAAGGAAGTCACCTTCTCCGTCGATGAGAAAACGGTTACCGACTATACGAAGACAATCGACAACGACAACCTCACCATTACAAACAAGTACACCCCCGGCAAGACCAGCATCACCGTCACCAAGGTCTGGGACGATGCCGGCAACCAGGACGGCAAGCGCCCTGACTCCGTCGAGTTCACCGTCACCGGCTCCGATGGCAAGACCTATGAGGCCACCCTCTCCGGCGACGGCGATAAGTGGACCGCCGAGATCGAAGTCGATACGTACTACGACGGCGGCAAAGAAGTCGAATTCACCGTGGACGAGGAAGACGTTGACGGCTACGAGAAGGACATCGACAACGACAGCCTCACCATCACCAACTCCTATACCCCCGAGACCATGGAGCTTGAAGTCACCAAAGTTTGGGACGACAGCAGCGACCAGGACGGCAAGCGCCCCGACAGCGTCAAGTTCACCGTCACCGGCTCCGACGGCAACACTTATGAGGCTACTCTCACCGGCACCGGCGACACCTGGAACGCGACCATCGAAAACGTTGCGAAGTACTACGACGGCGGCAAGGAAGTCACCTTCACCGTGGACGAGGCCGATGTGGAAGGCTACGAGAAGGACATCGACAACGACAGCCTGACCATCACCAACTCCTACGAGACTGAGACCGACGCCATCAAGGTCACCAAGATCTGGGACGACAACAGCGACCAGGACGGCAAGCGGCCTGACAGCGTCACCTTCACCATCACCGGCTCCGACGGCAACACCTACACCGCCACCCTCAGCGGCGACGGCGACAAGTGGACGAAGAAGGTCAAGGTCCAGAAGTACATGGAAGGCGGCAAGGAAGTCGAATTCACCGTCACCGAGGAAGCCGTCGAGGGCTACGAGGCGACGATCGACGGCCTGACCATCACCAACTCCTACGAGACCGAGAAGGACACCATCAAGGTCACCAAGATCTGGGACGACGCCAACGATCAGGACGGCGTACGGCCCGAAAGCGTCACCTTCACCGTCACCGGCTCCGACGGCAACACCTATGACGTGGAGCTCAGCGGCGAGGGCAGCACCTGGACCGCCGAAGTGGAAGTCGAGAAGTACTATAACGGCGGCGAAGAGGTCACCTTCACCGTGGACGAGGCTGCGGTGACCGATTACACCAAGGAGATCGACAACGACAGCCTGACCATCACCAACAGCTACAAGCCCGGCATGCAGACCCTGACCGTCAAGAAGGTCTGGAGCGACAGCAACGACCAGGATGGCCTGCGGCCTGATGAGATCACCGTCAAGCTGCTGCTCGAAGGCAAGGAATGCGAGAAAGTCACGCTGGATGAATCCAACGGCTGGAAGTATTCCTGGGATCTGCCCAAGAAGGCAGACGGAAAGGATCTGATTTACACAGTCGATGAGGACGTTGTCCCCGACGGCTACGAAAAGATGATCTCCGGCAGCGCCGAAAAGGGTTTCATCATCACCAACGTCCACGAGATCACCCCGCCGCCTCCTCCTCCGATCACCGACATCCGGATCGAGATCATCAAGGTCTGGGAGGACAACAACAACGCTTCCGGCATTCGTACCGATACGGTCGAGGTCACGCTCATGGTGGGCGATGTGAAGAATCTTACCCGGAACCTCGGCGACCCGAACGATTGGAAGTACGAGTGCTACATGCCCGGCGGCTACGACTACAGGGTCGTTGAGACCCCGGTGGAGGGATATGACTCCATCGTCACCCAGTCCCCCATCCCCGGCGGCATCCGGTTCACAGTTACCAACAAGCTGACCAAGACTCCCGATCTGAACACCAAGGACCACGTGGCCTACATCGTCGGTTATCCCGACGGCACCGTACGGCCGGATCGGCAGATCACCCGCGCCGAGGTGGCGACGATCTTCTTCCGGCTGCTGACCGATGAGGCCCGCGACAAGTTCTGGAGCCAGACGAACCCCTACCCCGATGTGAAAGCGGACGACTGGTTCAACAACGCCATCTCGACCCTGACCAAGATGGGCATCATCAACGGCTACGAGGACGGCACCTTCCGTCCCAACAATCCCATCACCCGCGCCGAGCTGACGAAGATGGCCGTAAGCTTCTTCTCCAGCGCAGACAAGTTCTTCGGCAAGACGCCCAGCTTCAGCGACGTTCCTGCCGACGCCTGGTACACCAGATTCATCGCTGCGGCTGAGGAGCTGGGCCTGATCAACGGTTATCCCGACGGGACCTTCCGCCCGAACAACTACATCACCCGCGCTGAGACCTGCACCATCGTGAACCGCACCCTGGGCCGCGGACCGCACAAGGATCACCTGCTTCCCGAGGAAGTGATGATCAACTGGCCGGACAACCTGCCGACCCAGTGGTACTACGAGCAGATCCAGGAGGCCACCAACTCTCACGACTACGAATGGATCACTGAGATCATCGAGAAAACCACGGTTGAGCAGTGGCTCGCCAAGCTTCCGGAGCGCGACTGGGTCGCCCTGGAGCAGATCTGGTCCACCGCCCACTCCGCCCCCGGCGGCGAGGTAATGGGCTGATCGGCTAGACCGGATCCCAGGAAACAGAATCGCTAAAGTAAAATAGCATAAACCAAACGCGCCCCTGTGCAGGAATTCCTGCACAGGGGCGTTGTCTGAAGAGGGAGATGATAAACAGAACGATGCCGGGAAGAAACGTTTGCTTGCCGCAGTACGGGCGATGCATGATGCTGCCTGCTGCCGCATCGGCGGGAACTGCGGAGGACAGAGGGGAACTTGACAATGCAGTTTATCGGTGATAAACTGCATTTAGTTTATTGAGAATAAACAGGGGGGCGCAGCGATGGAGGATCTGAAGCTGGGTGCGGTGGAAGAACGGTTTGCGGAGCTGATCTGGGCCCATGAGCCCCTTTCCTCCCGGGAACTGGCGGAGCTCTGCCAAAAGGAACTGAACTGGAAGCGGCCCACCACGTACACCGTGCTGCGGAAGCTCTGCGAGAAGGGCATTTTTCAGAATGCGGAGGGCATCGTTTCCTCCCGGATCTCCCGGGCGGATTTTCTGGCCATGCGGGGGGAGCGCTTCGTGGCGGAGACCTATGGCGGCTCTCTGCCTGCCTTTGTGGCGGCCTTCACCGCACGGAACCGACTCACGGAAGAGGAGGCGGACGCCATCCAGAAGCTTATCGACGCCGCCCGCCGGGAGGGGTAAGGATGGAAGCGGTGTTGCTGGCGCTGCAGCGGGCTTTCCCCGTGATGCTGCGCATGAGCCTGTCCGCCGCCGTCCTGACGGGAGTGGTGGTCCTGCTGCGCTTTCTCCTTCGGAAGGCGCCGAAACGGGTCCTCTGCCTCCTGTGGCTGCTGGTGGCGGTGCGGCTGCTGTGCCCGGCCCTGCCCCGGTCCGGGGCGAGTCTCATGCCCCCGGGCGGTACCGCTGCGGTGTCGGACCGGCAGATCGTCTCCGCTGTGGACGCGGCCCTGCCGGTGCTGGAGCTGGAAACGCCTTGGGACCATGCCGTGAATCAGGCGGTGGGGGAGGCGCAGAACGTTCGGGTCAGCACGGAAACCTCTCCCGGTCAGTATCTGCCCCTGCTCTGGGCGGCGGGGACCCTTGCCATGCTCCTGTATGCCCTGGTAAGCTTCCTGCGCCTCCGGCGGCGCACCGCGGCGTCGGTCCCCTTTTCCGGAAAGGCATACCTGTGCGACGGGGCGGATTCCCCCTTCATCCTGGGGGTGCTCCGTCCCCGGATCTTTCTTCCCTCCGGGCTGGAGGAGCTGCAGCTGAGCCATGTGCTGGCCCATGAGCGGGCCCATCTCCGCCGGCTGGATCAGCTGTGGAAGCCCCTGGGCTTCCTGCTCCTGGCCGTGCACTGGTTCAATCCCGCCCTCTGGCTGGCTTACATCCTGTTCTGCCGGGATATGGAGCTGGCCTGCGACGAGCGGGCGGTGCGGGACCTGGACCCGGCGGCCCGGGCGGATTATGCCCAGGCTCTGCTGGACCTGAGCCGTCCGGGAAGAGCGGTGGCCGCCTGTCCCCTGGCCTTCGGGGAGGCGGGAGTGAAGCAGCGGGTGAAGAACGTGCTGAATTACCGGAAGCCCGCCTTCTGGATCATCCTGGGGGCCGTTGTGCTGGGCCTCCTGTCGGCGGTGTTCTTCCTGACGGACCCGGTACCCCTGAAGCTGCGGGAGGACGCCATCATTTACGCGCATTATTTCGATGATTACGGCGGCTTTGAGCTGGATCCGGAGGCGGGAAGGGAACTGGCGGGGCTGATCCGTCAATACGGCAAGCGCCGGATCCGGAATACCGCCTGGTTCGGGACCCAGGAAGTGTTGGTGTCCCTGGCGGATGGGGATGACCATCAGGTTTTCGTTTCCTACCGATATGTCAGCAGCTTCAGCTTCTGGAAGGGCGTGGAGGACGATTATCACTCCGTGGTCTACGACCATGACGGGCAATGGAGAATGGAATTTGATTTCGACGCCGCCTTTCTGGATTGGAAAAACCGCTGGATCCCCAGCCCGGAGGAGCGGAAAACCACCGGCCTGTTCTACGGAATATCGAGGGTGGTCTATGTATCCGAGGGGTTTCGGGAATGGATGACGGAGACCGGCAGCGCCGGAACGGATCTGCCCATCCTCCCTGAGGTCTACGATCCGACGGCTCCGGCGGAGACTTGGCCAAAGTTCTGTGTTACCCCGGAAAAAACCCTGCTGATCCGGAAGGGAACGGAGGGGGATACCTGGATCGACGCCGGTCGGCTGCACCGATTCGACCCCACCGCGGACAACTTCGACCGGTATTACCGGAGCGTGCAGGACAAGCTCCCCGATCTGCGGAAGCGCGCCCGGAACGCCTGGCGTGTGCCGGGGCGGGATATGTCCGGCAGTGTGTTCTACGATCTGCTGGAACTGGAGACCGGCCAGCTGTACCTGGCCTATGGGTATTATGATGAAAGTGAGGCAGGAGACCCGTACTCTGATGATTCCACGGTGTACTGGCTGGCGCGTCTGGATCCCGTGCTCAGCGGGAGGATCGGCAGCGTGGTGACCCCGATGGCCCTGCGGGAAAAATATCCGGAATACTATGATCTGCCCACGGATAAGGGCCTGGAGCTCTATGTCTGGCAGCTGGCGGAAGGGGCTTGGTCCTGCGGCCTCATGGCCGGGACGAATCGGGAAAAAACGAATGATGAGCTCTGGAACCTGAGAGCGGCCTCGGTGCGGGAAATGCAGGAGATCCTGGCCTCCTACAAGCTCCCGGCGGAGGAGATCGCGGTCATCCCCATCTATGTGCCCTATTCCAGCTATATGTACGTCATCGATGAGGACTACCGGGCGGCTGTACGGGAGATGTTTTTCGGCAAAGAGGAGCCGGTCCCCCTCCTGTCCGTCAGCTGCAGCGGGGAGGACAGCATCTTTCCCTACTTTTATTCCCGCTGGTCGGAGACCTGGACCGGGGACGGTTTCCTGGCTGCCGACGGAGAGCCCGTGGAGGCGATGATCGCGGAACACAGGGATGAGATCCCCATCCTGTTGTTCCGGGGAGAGCTGAAGCTGCGTCTCGCGGAAGGAGTCAGCCGGAGCAGACCCTTGCTCCGGGTCTACGATCAGGAGCTGACAATGCTGATCTCGGAGCCCGATGAGGACCTGGCGGTTCTGGAGGATCTGCCGCCGGGGACCTATTGGTGCTCCCTGGTGGTCAGCCGGAAGGGAACGTATATTCCCGAAGCGGACCGCTGCGAGTCGTATGGTTACGACTGTATTTTCCGCCTGGAGATCCTGACATAGATCAGCGACAGGAAAAGGGCTGGGAGGCAAAACCTCTCAGCCCTGAACTTTACCCTAGTGCTATACCGGCATCTCCGGCAGCTCCGTCAGTTTCCGCAGGATGCCCTCCATCCGGGCCCGCGCCGTTTCCCGGTCCCCGGCTTTCACCAGCTCCTCCAGACTGTCCTCGTCCCACTTGAGGTCGCTGAGCCAGAAGGCGTTGATGAGGCCGCACAGGCTGGGGTACAGCGCCCGCTCCTTCCGGGTGAAGGGCCGCTCCCGGTCGTAGCCCCGGAGAAAGGCCGCCAGGATCCGGGCTTCCCGGTCCTCCATTCCGTCGGGATAGTCCATGAGCCGGGCTTCGAATACGGCCTGCATCACGGCGTCCGCAAAGAGCCCGTTGTCCCCGCAGTTGTTGTAGTCGAAGATCCCCAGCCTTCCGTCCGGGGTGCGGTAGAGGTTGCAGTCGCTGATGTCCCCCTGCACCGCGTACCGGGGCGCCTGTTCCAGGACCCGGATCCGCTCCCGGAGAAGGCCGTGCCGCCGTAGGATCTCCCCATAGAGCGCCGCGTCCGTTTCCCGGAGGAAGTCCCCCAGGTCGGTGAACAGGGAAAAGCGGAACAGGTCGTTCCGCCCCAGGGGATCGAAGAGCACCGGCCCGTCCACATGGGCGTTCTCCGCCTCTGCGATATGGTGCATCCGGGCCAGCAGCGCTCCGGTTTCCTCCGCCGTGGGGAGATCCACGACGGTCAGCTCTCCGGAGGCGAAGTTCTCCAGCGCCGCCACCACCGGATACCCCTTCAGATCATACCGCCGGGTATAGTTTTCCCCCGCCCGGTAAGCCCGGGGCGTCTCGACGCCCTTTTCCCGCAGGAGCGCGGCAAAGCGGCTCTGGGCCTCCATGAGCGCCTGCGGGGCGTCCGGCTCGTTTTTCAGCCGCAGCACCAGGCTGCGGCCGTCCCCGGTCTCCACCCGGAGGATCAGCCGGACCTCCCGGGTATCCGGCCCCTGGCTCTCATAGTCGTACCGCTGCAGCTCCGTGAGGGCCGCAGCGGGGGAGAGGATGCCGAAGTCCCGAAGAATGGGGGAAAGATCGCCGATCTCAAGCTTCAGCATATTCCAGAAAATACTGTCCGCATTTGTATACCTCGCTCATGACCCTGCGGTAACTGTCTTCGCGGAGATACCAGTCCTCTCTCCGTATGCCCTGGGTATCCGTCGGGACCACCAGGATCTCCGTATCGGGGAAATACTTCCCGTAGGTCATGAACGCTCTGCGGGCATGGAAGGACTGGCAGCAGAGTATGGCCTTTTTCACGCTTATGCCCAGGTCTCTCAAAACCAAAGCAGAAAACTCCGCATTTTCCCCGGTGTTGGTGGATCGCTCTTCCCGGAGAACGGCGCTTTCCGGGACACCGTTTTCCAGCAGGATATGCCTGCAGTAGGCATAATCCGAGGCATATTCCCCCACATACCGGGGATTGTCGATCTTTTCGCCGGCAAATCTCCCCCTTTTGCCGGACCACAGACCAGCGGGCATGACGTAATCCGCAAAGCCCGCGCGGTACAGCTCAGCGGCCTTTTCCGAGATGGCCGATTTCGAGGTACCGGGGATGAAGATGACGTCGCTCTTTAGGTGAGTATCATTTATGAAAATGAGATCTTTGATGTTTTTGATGGCTCGTTTATTCACCGCCTGCCTCCTTTTGCAGTCAAGAGTATCCCTCATTAATCCTCCGCCGTGGGGGAAGGTGGCGCGGCGCGTCTCACAGAAGCGCCGTGGCGGATGAGGGGCGATGAACTCCGTTCGTACATGCCACTGCACGCTTGGCGGTTCCCGGGGGCACGGTACCCGTCCGCACCTCCAGCCTGTCACCGGGCCACAGGCCCTCCAGCCGCCGGGCCACCTCTTCCAGCTCCCCTCCGGGAGCCAGGTCCGCGACAATGGTCAGCCGCCCCCCCTCCAGGGAGGCGGCATAATCATACAGTTCATCCCAGCCCAGCAGGGCCTCGTCCAGAGTATAGATCGAGATGGGCTTCGCCCGTTCCGTCAGCCGTCCCAGGACCTTGTCCAGCCGGGGTCCGGCATAGCCGCAGGGACAGACCCCGGGCAGCAGCCGCCCGTAGTCCCCGGTGCGGTAGCGCCGGAGGGGCATGGCCTCTCGCCGAAGGGTGGTGAAGACGATCTCCCCCCATTCCCCCACGGGCAGCACCCGGTCCGTGCCGGGCTCCAGGATCTCCACCTCCAGCTCGTCCCCCCGGACGTGCCGCCCCTCCAGGGCGGGGCACTGCACCGCGAAGCCCAGGCCGCTCTCCGTCATGCCATAGTGGTCGAAAACGGTACAGCCCCAGATGCGTTCCAGGGTCTCCCGCAGGCTCTCCGCCGGATAGTCTCCGCTGAGAAGCACGGTCCGGGGCCGCAGCTCCGGCGCCAGAAGGCAGAGCCGCCGCACCTGCACCGGCAGTCCCACGATGGTATGGGGCCGGAACGCCCGCAGGGCGGAAACTGTTTCCCCGTAATCCCGGACCGCCCCCAGAAGGAGCGGCTCCGTACCCAGTCGGCGCAGACCCTCCTCCAGCAGCCGCCCAAGCCCGTCCGGACTGAGACTGCCGATGCAGGCCGCCGCCCGGTCCCCCGGGCGGGCGATATGGGCCATGCCGGAGCGAAAGAACTCAATGGTCCGCTCCAGATCCCCGGCGGTGAAGTACAGCCGCTTGGCCGGCCCGGTGCTGCCGGAGGAGCGGAGGCTCACGATCCGTCTGATCTCCCCCTGGCTGACCTTCACGAAGTCCGCCGGGCGGGCGATGAGATCCTCCGGGGTGGTGAAGCCCTTCACTTATCCTCCAGGGCCTCCTCCACCTCCACCATGCGGCCCTCCGCCAGGGCCTGGGAGATGAACACCTTGCTGCATTTGGGGCAGACGGGCACCTCGTGGGAGAAGGAGCGGTTCATATAGCCGAAGACCACCTTCTTCATCACCAGGGCTTCCCCACACTTGTTGCATTTCCAGTTCGTCGCGTTATCCATGTCAGATGGTCCTCTCCCACTTGATCCGGTGGCTGTATGCGGTGGCCACCTCGTAGTCCTCCGCGCCGCTGCCGCAGGGCCGGTACTGGGCCCAGTAGGTCACCACCGGCTTTACCAGGCTGGCCAGGCTCCAGCCGTCCTCGGAAACCAGCTTGTCTCCCGTGGTCTCGGCGGTCCAGATGGTCTCCTTCACTTCCTCCAGGCTGATGAAGCAGTTTTCCAGCTTCTCCCCGAGGCCCTCCGCCAGGGTGAGGTTCAGCCCGTCCCAGGGCTTGCGCTCCGGCGCGAAATCCATGTTCCAGATCTCCTTCATCAAACTCTGCTTGAGCCGCAGAGCGTTTTCATGCTTTTCCAGAATGGCGGGGGTCTTTTCCGTCCCGCCGGGGAAGTACAGGTCCAGGATATGAGCCGCTTCCTTGCCCCGCTCCCGGAACACCTCCAGGCAGTTGGCACAATATACGATATAGGGCTTGTCCGAAAGGGCGGCGCTGTTTTCCCCGATCTCCTCAAACACCGCCCGGTTGGGGATCTGGATGTGTCCGCCGAAGCCGCAGCAGCGGCTGGGGCCGGAGAGCTCCTCCAGCTCCGCACCGGCCCGCCCGGCCAGTTCCCGCACGGCGCGCTTCATCTCCCCGAAGGCCCGGGCGGCGCAGGGATCGAATACCGCGGCCCGGGGAAAGGCGGTTTTCGCGGGCTTCAGACCCGCCTCCGCCATGAGGGCGTAGAGGGAGACCTGGGGGATCTCCGGCATCTGCTCGGCAAAGGTGCGCTGGCAGGTGGCGCAGGCGAATACCAGGGTGGGCTTCCCCAGGGACTCCCATTCCTGCCGGATCTTCGTTTTCACCGCCTCCAGCCGGTCCAGATCCCCGGCCCACAGGGCGGGCACGCCGCAGCAGCCCAGCATGAGGCCCACCTCTCCGGGCTTCATCTCCATGAGGAAGCGGCAGGCCGCCTTCACCTGCTCCGGGGCGTCCATCCCCAGGCGGCAGCCCGGGAAAAAGGCGTAGGCGCAGGTCTCCTTTCCCGGCGGGGGCAGGCACACGGAGGCCTCCCCGGCAGCCAGGTCCAGCTCCCGGAGCCAGTAGTCGTGGAAGGCCTTGGGTCCCGTGTTCCGGCTGAACCGGTCCGTGCGGGAGAGCATGAACACTGCCCCCAGATCCGCGTGCTCCGGACAGACCTCCCGGCAGAGGCCGCAGTTGGTGCAGGAATAGGTCTGGCGGACGATGCTCTGGGTGGCGATGGGCGGCGCGGCGGAGGAATCCGCAAAGGCCTCCCGGGCGATGCCGTGGGGCTTCTTCCGGTATTTCTTCAGCATCTCGCAGCCGTCCATACAGGCGCTGCAGTCGCACTGCAGGCACCGGGCAGCCTCCGCCTTCGCCCCTTCCTCCGTCTCCGTCTCCCCGGGGGCTTCCGCCTCCACGCCGGGGTGGGGGAGATAGCGTTCGCAGGGGTTCTCGTGCCGGGGATCTCCGATCTCCTCCCGGCGGCCGGTCATGAGGAAGGCCTCCATGGCTTTGGCGGCCTCCGGCCCCATGGCGATGGCTTCGATGAGGCTCCGGCCCGCGGCCTCGCCGCCCGCGAAGAAGCGCCCGTCCTCCCAGACGGCGCCGCCCTTGCCCGTTGCCAGGTATACGGCTTCATAGTCCGCCAGTTCCTCCGGCCCCAGGATCTCCCGCCCGTAGACGAATTCCAGGAAACCGGGCTTCACGGCGGTGAACTGGAAGCGGAATTCCTCGTCGAACTCCGGGAAGCGGGGATGGGCACGGAGGCTGCCGCCCCAGCTTTCCTCCCGCTCGAACACGGTGACGTTATACTTTTTCGGGTCCAGCTGCAGGGCGGC
>JAEEGH010017315.1_pt1 | contig 15377 bp, 8 predicted proteins | sample 9134181 | NCBI WGS metagenome assembly JAEEGH01 (sample SAMN16246544, study PRJNA631951) | gut metagenome | biome: gut microbiome; feature: rumen; material: DP-attached | host: Bos | place: Iran: Karaj | collected 2018-10 | reverse complement strand
TAAGCAAGCCGATGGCACCATCAACTATGTGAAGGGTGCTAACATCGCTGGCTTCATGCGTGTTGCCCACGCCATGATGGCTCAAGGTATCATCTAATTCCAGAGCTAAAAGGTTTTTGCAAGGCGGTCAATTTGGCCGCCTTGCTTTTTTAGAAAATGCATTGTAGAGACGCAATGCATTGCGTCTCTACTAATTCAATTATGAAGCAAACCACACAATGTTACTTGGAACGCGGCATCCAGTACCTTATGCTTCACCGCACCAAGAAAGAAAACGACGTGAATCACGACAAATGGATTGGCGTGGGCGGCAAGTTCGAGGAAGGGGAGAGCCCCGAGGACTGCATGAGACGCGAAGTCTTTGAGGAAACGGGTTTCACCGTCACCGCGTGGCGCTATTGCGGCATCGTTACCTTTGTTCATAATATATGGCCAGCAGAACAGATGCACATCTTTGTCTGCACAGAATGGAAAGGCGAACAGATTGTATGCAACGAAGGCGACCTGGAATGGATTGACAAACAGCGGCTTTTGGAATTGCCTTCTTGGGAGGGCGACAAGATTTTCCTCCGCCTTATTGATGAGCATAGATCTTTCTTTTCCCTGAAGTTGACCTACGAGAACGACACCCTGAAAGAAGCCATTTTGGACGGAAAAGCCCTGTAAATGAACTTTTTCTTGCATAATTGGTACGTTTTTTGCACTTTTGCACGTTTATATAATTGGAAAACCAAAAAAAAATGACTATGAAGGCTCGAATGCTTTGCTTTTTCAACGTATTGACGTTATACCTGCTGATGGCAACGCCTGTATTTGCCCAAACCAATCTTTTTACCAATCCTAGTTTTGAACAATCCGGTGGCTTTCAAACGGATTATTCCCGTGTTTATGACCACCATGGCGTTGATCATGGTCAATATGCCATTGACTATAATACGGAGGGGTACGGCATAGGCAATTGGGGATGGCCAGAGGTTAATGGACATGGAGGATCGGGAAGGTTCATGATGGTCAATGGCTTCAGTGGTTCAGATAATCCCAACAAGGTGGTATGGCGGCAAACGGTGACTGTGACTCAGAATACCGATTACACTTTTTCGTGTTATGTGGCTAACTTGAACCAAGTTGTTTATGGACAGATTAATCCGGCTAAGCTTCAACTCAAGATTAACGGCCAGAATGTGGGTGGTCAATATGAACTACCTACGGACAATAATTGGCACGCGTGGCCCAATCTTCCTGTATGGAATAGCGGAAATGCAACGCAGGCGATAGTTGAGATTCACGATAATTATATTGGTTTGCATGGGTTGGGTGATGATTTTGCCATTGATGATTTGTCCTTCATCGGACAGTCCTATACCGTGACGACTAACGACGACCAAATTAGTGCTTGTCTATCTTCTCCTGTGATTTGTGATGTTCTAAGCAACGATGTCATCTATCCGGATATGCAAGGCATGACGCTTACAATAATTACCTTACCTTCTCATGGCGAAGCTACGCGATTATATAACAACACTATTGAATATGTGTTTAACGACCCTACATATTCAGGTACAACAGACCAATTCCGCTATAGGGTGACTTCCCATGGTGTTACTGGCGAGGCATGGGTTCACGTCACTTTGAGCAGGCCTCCTGTCGTGGCCAATATAACAGCCCCTCAGGCGATTTGTGCTGGAGGTAGCCTTGGCATAAATGCCCCATCAGTTACGCCTTTTGCAACGGGACAATGGCAAAAATGCCAAACTAGTACAGGAACCAATTGGACCAGTTTTGACCCTACTAACATTCCCCTTTCGATGAATGGCTGGTGGGTGCGCTATTCGGCTACCAATGATTGTGGTACTGGAACCAGTAACGCGGTGCAAATCACGGTGACAAACGGCCCGAGTTTTACTGGACAGACACCGCAAATTCAGCCGATATGCGCAGGCACCAGCTTGACTTTGACGCCGCCATCATTTTCAGCGAATGGTTCACAGATTCTCAGCCAGGACTGGGTGGCTTCTCCGACTTCAACAGGTGAGTACTCTCCCTTTAACCCAAATAACATACCCGCGACTTATAATGGTTGGTATATCCGTTATAGGATAGAAGGAAGTTGTGGTTATGTGTATAGTGATCCTGCACGCCTGTTGACGGTGAATGTCGCTCCTGACGTAACAGGAACGTTAGAGGCTCCTGAAGCTATTTGCACGGGTGGAGATTTGAATGTTACTCCACCTTCTTATGAAGGGAATGGCACGGGTGATTGGGAGATCTGTCAGAACGCCAATGGCACTTACCAATCTTTTAGCATTCAAAACGTTCCTGCTACATACAACAATTGGTACTTGCATTATAAAGTGAGCAACGACTGTGGCTACGATGTCAGCAATGCGGTGCAGATTCATGTGAATGACGCGCCAACGATTTCCACTCCTGCCGCGCCACAGGCTATATGTGCAGGCAATAGCTTCAACCTCACCACGCCTACCATCCAAAACCACGGATCAGCCATTATTGACCAAGGATGGCAGATAGCGGCTCAGCAAAACGGAAATTACAATGCTTTCAATAACAACAATGTGTCCTATGCCAACAATGGCTACTGGATTCGATATTTTGCTGAAAATGAATGTGGTTTGACATACAGTGCAAGCGTTCAAATTACAGTGAACGATGAACCCGTTGTGGGTTCTGTTACTGCTCCTGTAGGTATTTGTGCAGGACAATCTTTTAACTTGACTGTACCTCAAATTGACTGGAGGCACACCAACCAAGGTACAGGAAGTTGGGAAATCGCGCCGACCTCGTCGGGAGAGTTCTCCACTTTGAACAACAACAATATTCCTTTCTCGTACAATGGTTATTACATCCGTTATAAGGCCGTCAACGGCTGTGGTACCAGTTATTCCACCAATGTTGTGCAGGTTACAGTGTATTCCACTGAGCCGACTTATGACACTATTACGGCATGCGATACTTACGTTTGGAATGGTGTGATATGCGACCATTCGGGCAACTATCAGGCGCAAGTACAAAATCCCAATGACTGCACCATTACCGCATACTTGCATTTCATCATGAGCGATGCTTATACCGAAACTCAAACGTTCTCCGCCTGCGGTTCGTTTACTTGGCCTGTGAATGGACACACCTATTATGCTTCTTGTATTGATACGGATACTATCGAAAGTGGCAATTATATGATTTGCGACAGTATTTTCACCCTCAGCCTGACCATCAACAATGCACCTGAGATTTTGGGCGATATCATTGCACCGACAAATGTTTGTGCAGGCAGTTCTATTAATATGGATGCCCCTCAGTATGTGATGAATCATGTCGAAGGAGGAGATGCCCATTGGGAATATGCCATTTCGGCAAACGGACCGTTCATGTCTTTTGATCCATCAGCCAACAATTTGAGTTTTGGCACCTACTACTTGCGTTATGCTGTCATCAATGCATGCGACGAAGCCTATAGCAATGTGGTCACTTTCCATGTGGACGATGTTCCAGAAGCTTTGATGCAGCTTTCAGGACAACAAGTGTGTGAAGGCCAGATGTTTGATTTGCCTGAAACCAACGTCAACTGGAATAACGAGAACGTGAATGATCGGTTGGGTGAATGGCAGATATCTCCCTCACAATATGGAACTTATGTTACGATTGAAACGACCATGGTGATGCAAATGAGCCATAATGGCTATTGGTTGCGTTTTAGGGCTCACAATTCATGTGGCGACGACATCGTTGGACCTGTACAGATTACGGTGAATTCATCAGCAGACCAATGGTTAGAGACCATTACGACATGTGACTCCTATCAACTTGAATCTGGTGAAATCATCACCGAAAGTCAAATGGTCGAATATGAGGTTTATGAACCTTGTTTCCATATCGTTCATCAGCCTGTCGTAATCAACCATAGCGATTATGTGGTGGAGGCTATCACTTCTTGTCATGAAGAAGAAGTATGGCATGGTAGAATCTTCTATTATTCTGAACAGATGCAATATGCTTGGGATACGCTCACAAACATGTATAATTGTGACAGTGTGGTGGAGCTGAATCTAAACTTCGATGAGTATTCCTCCTATACCCATATCAGAACTGCTTGTGATTCATACGTTTGGGAGATGAACCCAAACGTTGTCTATACCGAGAGTGTTCGCGACTCAGTATTTGTTCCTGCTGTCGGTCCTAATGACTGCGATACGTGGTATTTCCTAGAGCTTACTTTGGGCCATCATTCCGTTATTGATGGCGGCATGATGGAGGAATGCAGCGGTTTCGTTTGGCATGGCGTTCCTTATTTCGAAGATGCTATCATCTATGATTCCCTACAGACTCCAGTCACCCATTGTGATAGTGTCATCACCTATCAACTGAGCATTATCCCGCCCATTGAGAATGACACGAATATTATGTCATGCCATCCTGTCATGTGGCAAGAACATTATTGTGAGGAAGAGGGTGACTATCAACATGTTTTCCAGTCGATGCAAGGCTGCGATAGCATTGTCACCATGCATTTCAGTCTCACACCCGAGATAGTGATGCCGCCAAAAGACACCTTGGTTTGTGAACCTTTTGTGTGGTATGGTCATTTCTTTAACGGAGACGATCAGTCGTCTCATATCTTTCTGACACCTCAAGGTTGCGATAGTACGGTCTTTTTGAATGTGACTTTCGTCCAAACGGATACTCTTCCTGACAGCTTCATGGCATGCAACGCCTATACATTTCATGGTGTTACTTACGAGCCGGGCAATTATGAAATCTATCATGATACCGTGTTTTTGCCAAATGGATGTATTAGGGAAATTCAACTTTTGAATTTGACGGTGAAAGATTCCGAACAGTTGGGCGCCATCAGTGGTCCATCGAATGTTTATGTGGCTTCAAGCATGATCGGTGGCATTTATCGTTATGAAATTGATATGGAGGGCTTATATGGCCCTGTCACTTGGTCATTGTCCAATTCTGATTGGCAAATCATAGAGCAAGGGAATGATTTCTGTCGTGTCTTAGTCACAACGCCTGCAACAGCATACTTGACAGTCCATTTTAATGTAGAAGATTGCGGTGAGATGGAACACACATTTGAAATCGTTGCAGGTTTCTTCGGAGTCGACGACATTCAGAATGAAGTGCGCATCTTCCCCAATCCTACGCAAGGTACGGTGACCATTGAAACTGAAGGGATTGAATGTCTTCGCTTAACCAACATGATGGGCCAAGTTTTGGAAATGCACGAATATAATCGGTCAGACAACGTCGTTTTGAACCTCAGTGGGTATACACCTTCAGTATATCTGCTTGAAATCAAGACGGTTAACGGTATGGTAAAAAAGCGTTTGGTTCTGTGTAGGTAAGATGAGTCTATTTGGAAAAGTATGGAAAAAAATTGTTATTTTTGTCCACAAGAGATAATGTTATGAGAAACAGGTTGACAATCATCTTCACTTTGGTCTTTTCAGCTGTGTGTGCCTTTGCCCAGCCAGTCACCATCACGCCGCCTTCAGCTAACATTCAGCCGGGTGAGTCGGTGACCTTGACAGCCTCGGGGGCGTTGTATTACCGATGGTCGCCTGCTACTGGTCTTTCAACCACGGAAGGTCCTGTCACAGTGGCTTCGCCTATGGTTACTACCACCTACACATGTTCGGGCTATGCATTGGGTGCGGAGAGCGTGGTGAACGGCAACTTTGACCAAGGTAACTTTGGCTTCACCTCTGAATATCAATACAATTCCAATCTCTGGGACGAAGGCACTTTTTATGTGGACTATGACGCCAGTCTGCATCATGAGAACTTTCACGGCTTGGGCCATGGCGGGTCGGGCAATTTCATGATGGTGAACGGCTCCACCACACCGGGCATCCAAGTGTGGACAGAACAGATTACTGTGCATCCCAATTCCACCTATGCATTTTCCACTTGGGTGTGCACCTTGGCGGGACAATCCAACGAAGTGGCTCAGCTACAGTTTAGTATCAACGGCAACCAACTCGGTAGCATCTTTTCGGCCCCGCCTTATACAAACGAATGGCGTCAGTTCTATGTGCTTTGGGATAGCGGCAATGCCACCACGGCCACCATCACCATCTTGAATCAGAATACGGTGGGGAGTGGCAATGATTTCGGTTTGGATGACATCTCATTTTGCGAGTTGGAGTTGGTCGGTGCGCCTCAATGTACGGTCTATGTGGGAAGCATGAGTGCCTCTGCCACCGCGGACGATACTGAGCTTTGTGAAGGTGAAGCGACCACACTGCATGCCCTTCCTGTGAACGGTTCGGGCAACTACACCTACAACTGGACACCAGCCAACACTTTAGACAACCCAACATCGCAGCATCCTGTGGCTACACCTACATTAGGCGCGACCACTTATACCTGTCATGTGTCTGATGTAAGCTGGGGTAACACTCAAGATGTCAGTGTTACTATTGTTGTTCATCCCAATGCTGAAATGCATATTGAAGAGGCTATCTGTTCAAACGAGGTTTTCAATTTCTTTGGTGAAGACCTGAGTGTTTCTGGCGAGTACGTGCACATGCTTCAAACCCAATATGGCTGCGACAGTATCTTACGCCTCAGTTTGACCGTCTATCCGCCAAACGACACCACTGTTGTTGATCCAAGCATCTGTGTTGGAGAAACCTATGATTTCCATGGAACATTGTATTATCAAGACGGTCAAATTGCCTATTTCGACACAATCGACTACCATGGCTGCCTGAAGGTGGAAAAGCTTATTCTTAGTGTAGGGGAATATCAGATGCCACCTATAGAAGACGTTTATGAATGTTACGGACACAATGAGACACCTTATTTCAGATGGGACAAGAACAACGTGGAGTATTATGCCGATACTTATGATGAAGCCATTGTCCCTGATCCGAATGGAGGCTGTGACTTCAAGTATCGCTTGAACCTCAAGTTCCACCAAAATTTCTATTTGGAGGAGGATCCGGTCATGGCTTGTGACGAATACACATGGTGGGCCAATGGAGAAACTGTCTCTGGGGAAGGTGTGTACAATTTGTACAAGAACTTTAAGGGTGGAGGAGGCCCACTTTTCGATTGCGACAGCGTCTATGTCCTTACGGTTACTATCAATGAACAGTCACAACTTGACGACGTATACCTCATGGATTCATGCGATTTGGTTTCCGTCCATTGGTACAACAACCAAGACACTGTTTTCTACGAAAACACGGTCTACAAATTCACCGGACTCACCGATGAAGGTTGCTACCTTGAGCAGACCTATCATATCGAAAACATGCAATACACGCCCAATCCTGACAAAATCCGTCCTTTGGATCCATCCACGATTGTATTTGGTGCCCCCGATGCAGATGCCGATACGGTTGCTGTAATCACCAACACGGAGTTTTTCTCCTTTCAGTATGTCTTCTACATTGATGACATGCATGGACACATTGATGATTGGGAATCATACGAGTGGTACATTTCCCAACCTTCATGGATGATTGAACCTTACGTCATGGAAGACGAGCCAGACAAACGCTTTTGCCGTGTCTACGTGGCCGAACACCACGACGATTATGTTGAATTACGCTTCACTGTTTACAACCACTGCAAGCAAGAAGGCGTTTCCCGTACTATCTATTTCAAATCATCATTCTTTGACATTGAAGAGCAGAATGCTGTCCGGCCAGATTTCTGTATTTTACCCAACCCCAATAATGGGCAGATGACACTCCTCTTCAATCATTTTGAAGGAAAAGCGGATGTCAAAGTGTATGACGTGACGGGCAACTTGATTGACAATTTTGTAATTTGTAATGATTTGAATTCAAATACATTGTTGTATAATCTTAGAGTTCAGTCGGGTATTTATTTCTTTGTGGCCAATGGAAAGGATGGAACCATTGCCAGAAAAGTGATAATTAGATAATTAATGTTTGGAAAATGAAAAGAAAGGGGATTATATTTGGTTTTTTGCTCTTCATGACAAGTGGCATCATATTGAGCTCTTGCATCAAAGAGAACCATGGTGAGACCATAGCCCTCATCGGAGACGAATACTATATAAAAGACATTCTTAAAGTGATTCCGGATTCGCTTCAAAATAAATTTGAAGCATTATTGGATTTTCCTCAAGGTGCAGTTCCCGACAGTTTAGGGGATTCTTGCTCTTATGTGGTTTCTCCAAACATGTTGGTCAGTACCAATTTGTGGAACATGTCATCGCCGATAGCTCAACCCGATGTTTATATGCGTTTTAGCAAACAACACAATGGGATGGTTGTCATGGAGCTTGCCGAAACCACTATACAAAAGACCGACACCGTTTATGTCATGGGGAACGACAATGCTTTCACGGTATATTATGTTGAGGAAAAGAGTCTTGATTTAGGCATTTCTGTGAAACGAGGAGTAATAATGTGTGGAAAATTAACCAGTAATGGATTGTCTGATTTCCGCATGATATTCGTCGTTTTGGAGGCAGAAGGTGAACAGGCACCTAGGCCAGGTTCTTATTACTATTATGAGGACCGTGACGGATTGGCAGAGAAGTGTGAGTGGCCATATCCTGATAATCAGTAATGACAATTAAGAGATGAAGAAGTATATTTTGATATTAGGTATTTTTTGGTTATGCTGTTCTGGTGTGTTCGGTCAATTGATAGTAAACAAGCCAGTTGATAATACGATCTCATTGGGCATCAAAGGGGGCGTGAATATGCCAAGGATGTTGTATTTCAGCAATCCGGCATTAATGCGCTTACCACAATCTTTCGTTTTTATGCCGACAGGTGGCGTGTTTTTGGATATTCCCATAACAGAAGCCATCTGTTTGTCACCCGAGGTGGTTTATGTCCAACGTGGTACTGACACAAGGTATGTACATCGTTCAGGAGCTAAAGTTCATTATTCGATTTCAACATCTTATATTGATTTGCGGATTCCTTTGGAATGGGCTTGGGAAGTGAACCCCTTTTTTCAACCATTTGTGGCGGTTGGTGCAGAGGCAGGGATGTGTTTATTTGGTCAAATGCATATTGATAGGGAAATAGCTCCCGATCCTTATGGTATTACAATGGACCAAACGATTGGAATAGATAGCGCCAATATGTTCCTGATTCATGCCGGAGCCTATGCGGGAGTTGGTATCCGCAGCAAGGTATCCATAGGATATCAAGATGTTTTGTTGAAATTCAATGTATCATTCCATCAAGGTGTAATAGACAGTTATTCACCTTACGAGAAAAATGGGACCGCTCAAGCCGTCAATGTCAATGCCTATCAGGTTACAGGATATCGTTTGCCACAAGGTTTGGAGATAACATTGGGCATTGCCATCCCGCTGAAGCCAAGGCTTAAAGATTCTTGTGCTTCTTTTTCAAATGACCGTCACCGCCGTCATAGTAATCGCAGACATTTGTACGGATACTGATAAAGATTTCGTATCTTTGCCGCCTGTTTTTAGCGTATGCGTTTCCTCTATCCCAATATGCTTTGGGGATTGTTCGCCCTGCTGATTCCCATTCTTATCCACCTGTTCAACTTCAGGCGGCATAAGTTGGTGTATTTCAGCAATACCGCTGTGTTGCGGAGCATCCAACAGGAGAATGCCAAGACGCGCAAGCTGAAATATCTTGTTACCTTATTGTTGCGCTGCCTATTCATCGCGGCATTGGTGCTGGCTTTTGCCTTTCCATACACGCCTGAAAAACAACTGAATGTCAATGCTGAGAATAATCTCGTTGGCATCTATATTGACAACTCGATGAGTATGAAGGGGCAGTCGCAGCGGACGACTTTGATTGAGGATGCACGGCAGTCAGCGCGCGATTTGGTGCACAAACTCAACCCTTCGAACCGTTACCTGCTGATGACCAACAGCTTCGAGATCCAGAACGAATTCCCAATGAACCAGGAGGAGATGCTCGACCAAATCGACCGCATGAACCCAGATGGTGCACCCGTGGCCATGGGTGAGGTGATGGACCGTTTTGAGATGTTGGCCAAACAGCACGGCTTCTCATCATCCACCTTCTTTGTCTATTCTGATTTCCAACACAACACATTTGATTTGTCAGCAACTAAAGCCGATACCGCCTTGCAAGTGGTTGTCGTTCCGATGACGCCCGAGTTAAAGACCAATCTTTACATCGATTCTGTGTGGCTGGTTTCGCCCGTTGTTCAGCCAGGCCTGACCAACGACCTCAATGTGCGCATCGTCAACCATGGCGATAAGGAGGTGAAAGGCTTGCCGGTCACTTTCACGATGAATGGCGCGATGGCGGCTTCAACGACCGTCGACTTGGAGAAAAACGGCATGCAGGACATCGTGATGCAGTTTGTGGTTGAGGGTAGCGGTGATCAACGTTGCAGCGTGTCGCTGAACGACCATCCCATCACATTCGATGATACATACGAATTCGTATTGGGCGTTAGACCAAGCCTTTCCGTGATTGAGTTAGGCAGCGAAGCCACGAGTTGCGCCTTGCTTTTTGAAGATGATGAACAATTCCGATACACTTTGATGGAACCTTCACGCTTCGACTTGGACCAATTGGCCAAAGCTCAGTTCATCATTGTCAATGAGACTGCCAACCTTAACGAAACCTTGCAGCAGACCCTGTTGAATCACGTCAATGATGGTGCCGCCATGCTGGTATTTCCCTCGAAAAATGACCCAAAGAGCAATGCCTATCTTTTGAATAAGCTTGGTCTATCAGTCATAGAGCTCGACACCAACACCACGGTGGCACAGGACTTGGCTATAAGGCATGAGCTCTTCAATGATGTCATCCTCGACATGCCCCAACACGCCGACTTGCCCAAAGTGAGGCAACACTTGCGTATGAGAAGCAACGGCATCCCTGACAATTTGCTCATCTTGCAGAATGGTGACCCGATGCTGTTTTCTGAGGCAGTGGGGCAGGGGCAGACCTTTGTCATGGCCACCGCACTTGACCCGAAATGGAGCAACCTCGCCGACCATTCGCTTTTCGTTCCGATGATGGTGAAAATGGCTTTGTTGGGTGGGCAATTGAGCAGGCTTTCCTACACGATAGGTCAGGACAAGATGCTGGTTTTAAACGAGATGAATTTGGAAGGCGACCATCGTTTCCTTTTTGCCAATGCCGACCGGAGTTTTGAACAAATGCCAGCCTCGGAAGTGCGAAATGGTAAAGTCTATCTCTATTTGAACGACAATCTTCCTTCAGCTGGGTTCTATGACCTATTGGTCAACGACAGTGTGAACCGCGTCACGGCTTGGAATGAAAGTCGCGTGGAGTCGCGGATGGACTTTGTTGACCGTGATGAAGTGAGCAAAGCCTTTGCCAAAGCTGGTTTCGATGTTGCCGCAGTCCTCGACATCTCTGACTTCGCTAATGCCGACTTTGTGGAGGCTATGGCGCATCAGTCCTCGCAATGGAAACTATTCGCGTTGATAGTACTGTTGGCTTTGTTGGGTGAGGTATTGGTGCTGAGGTTGTGGAAGTGAATTTTTTCTTATCTTTGCACGCAATAGGAAAACCTTATGGATATCGAAGACAAGACGGAATTGGAAAACGAAGTCACACTGGATGAGCAGCCCGTAGATGAGGCCTTGGAAGGCGTGGAAGAAGCTCAGGCCCAGGAGGATGAATACCATGTGATACCACTGAAAGGCATGTTCGAGAATTGGTTTCTCGACTATGCCTCGTATGTCATCTTGGAGCGTGCCGTGCCCGCCATTGAAGACGGTCTGAAGCCCGTGCAACGCCGCATCCTGCATTCGATGGATGAACTCGATGACGGACGCTTCAACAAGGTGGCCAACATTGTGGGTAACACGATGAAATACCACCCGCATGGTGATGCCTCCATCGGAGATGCCCTTGTGCAGCTTGCCCAAAAGGACCTGCTCATCGACACGCAAGGTAACTTCGGTAACATCCTCACTGGTGACGATGCCGCAGCACCGCGTTACATTGAGGCACGCCTCTCGAAGTTTGCCAAAGAAGTCGTCTTCAATCATAAGACCACCGACTGGACCCGTTCATACGACAACCGTAACGCCGAGCCTGTCTCTCTGCCGGTAAAATTTCCATTGTTGCTGGCACAAGGCACCGAAGGCATCGCCGTGGGACTGGCCTCCAAGTTCCTACCGCACAATTTCAATGAACTTATCGACGCCTCCATCGCCTATTTGCGCGACGAGCCTTTCACACTCTATCCCGACTTTCCGACGGGTGGCTTGATGGATGTGACCAATTACAACGACGGCCTGCGTGGCGGTAAAGTGCGCATTCGAGCACGAATCAGTCAGCAGGACAAGAAGACACTGGTCATCAGCGAGATTCCTTATGGCACTACTACGGGTAGCCTCATCGAGAGCATCGTAAAGTGCAACGACAAGGGTAAGATTAAGATCAAGAAGATCGATGACAACACCGCTGAGCAGTGTGAAATCGTGATTTATCTCAATCCTGGTGTCTCGCCCGACCAGACCATCGATGCACTTTATGCTTTCACTGACTGCGAAGTGTCTATTTCACCTAATGCCTGCGTCATTGTCAACCAGCATCCGGCATTCATGGGCGTGAGCGAGATTCTGAAGCTCAGCACGGACCGCACGATGGAACTCCTTAGCTGGGAGTTGCGTATCCTCATAGAGGAACTTGAAAACAGCTGGCATTGGATTTCGTTGGAGAAGATTTTCTTCGAGAAGGGCATCTACAAAGAATTGGAAAACAAGGACTATGAGACTTGGGATGACCAACTCACGGGCATCGAGCGCCGCTTCGATAAATACCGCAAACTGCTGAAACGCGAGATTACGCGCGAAGATGTGGAGAAACTCTGCGAGAAACCTGTCCGCAAGATTTCCAAGTTCGATATCAAGAAGGCTGACGAACAACTGGTTGACATTGAGAAGAAGATGGAAGAGGCTAAGTACAACCTCGACCATATTGTGGATTATACCATTGACTATTTCCTGCATATCAAAGAGAAATACGGCGAAGGACGCGAGCGCAAGACCGAGATTCGCAACTTCGACAATATCTCGGCCGTGGCCGTGGCTGCCAACAACGAGAAACTGTATGTCAATAGGGAGGAGGGGTTCGTTTGCACTGGCGAAGGCTTGAAGCGCGAAAAGAACAAGGAAGCCTATGAATACGTGTGCGATTGTTCTGACATGGACGACATCATTGTTTTCCACGAAGACGGCAAGTACACCGTGGTCAAGTTGCAGCCGAAACTCTTTGTGGGACAGAAGGTCATTCACGTCGATGTATTCCATAAGAATGACGACCGTACGACATACAATGTCGTCTACCGAGACGGCAAGAACGGAGCACCGCACTATGTGAAGCGCTTCGCCGTGAAGGGCGTCACTCGTGACAAGGAATACGATCTTACACAAGGCAAGCCTGGCTCGAAGGTGCGTTATTTCTCGTCGAATCCCAACGGTGAGGCAGAGGTCATCAAAGTGACGTTGGTGCTATTCAACAAGAAGCAAAAGACCGTTGACTATAAGTTTGCCGATTTGGCCGTGAAGGGTCGCGACACGCGTGGCAACCTGCTCACGAAGTACGAGGTCAAGGAAATCAAGAAGGGCGGGGATGGTGTCTCCACGCTTAACGCCCGTGACATATGGTTTGATGATACAGTGCGTCGCTTGAATGTTGACAAACGCGGACAATATCTGGGTGCTTTCGAAGGCGAGGATAAGATCCTGCAAATCTTCAGTAACGGCGAGTTCAAGATTTCGGGCTTCGACCTTAATACCCACTTCGACGACGACATGGTGGAAATCCGCAAGTTCGACCCGGACGAGATTTTCTCCGTTATCTACATCGAAGGCGAGACGCAGAAGCACTACTTGAAACGTTTCACCATCGAGGCCGAGACCAAGCTGAACAGCCGTGCCTCTTTCATTGGCGAGCATCCCGAGGCGAAATATCTCGGCATGAGCACCGACAACCTGCCGCGTCTGTTGCTGAGCTATAAGGTAAGCGATGCTGGCAATAGTTTCCCTGACGATGAGGTCAATGTGGAGGAATTCATCGGCATCAAGAGTTACAAGGCCAAGGGCAAGCGTCTCTCGACGAGAGAGATTGACACCTGGGAGTTTTTGGAACCCTATCAGCCCGAGCCTTCGGAGGAAACTCCTGATGGTGCAGGTGAAATCGGCGAACCTTCCGAGGAAGAGGTTACAGAGAAGATTAATGTGAACCCTGCCGATGTGCCGTTGGAGATTGTGGAGCCCAAAGGCGATGGCGTGCAAATGGATTTGTTTGATAATATGTAATTCTTTTATATCACAAAACATACAAAACTTTCAAAACCATGTTTATGTTCAATGAAAAGCGAATAGCGGCCCGCAACCGCGTTGCCGTCGGAAAGCCTGCCGTTCCGGATCAAGTTTGGAATGAGAGGCGGCTTTCCAAAATTCCAAAACAACTTTGTTTTTTGTGTTTTGTTGGTTTTGTGACTCTTTTTCTAACAAGTTGTCAAACGGAAAAGAGGCTAGCCAAGCAGTACATGGTAAATCGACCCAACATCGCAGCAGCGGTGTATTTTCCCGAGGAAGCTGAGGTGAAAGTGGAGTACAATGTTCAGTTGGGCAAGAAGACCGAGGTCTTGAACGGTTTTGACCAGGATGTGTTTTTGGATGTGATGTACAACGGCTATGCCGATGCCATGAGCGATTACGGCGTGGAGGTATATGTACCCGAAGATCCCGACAATGTGCAAATCGACTCAACCCATTGGCTGGTGATACTCTCGCAAATGGAGATTGCGGGACGCATCACGGAGTATGAGGATTATCTTTTCAGTGACATGGATGAATATAGCTACAAGCATCCCTTGAACACGGTCAATGTGGCCTCATGGTTTGAGGTCAACGACGGTAACTGGAGACCTGTACTATTTTGCGAACACAATCTCATGGACGGCTTCGACTCCAAAACGGATTTCTCCATCTGGGCCAATACCATTGACTATAGTTACTCCATCGATACGTTACATCTTGAGGATGTCTACAACTATGCTGTGTATTTGGGCAAGCTCTATGCGGGCTACACCTACGACTACATGATGAACAGCTATATCGGAGAGGCACTCAAGAAGAAAGGCTATGCCTATCAAATCATGTTGCGGTATGACCCGTACGAGAAGAAGTTCCGCTATGCGGATGAGGATGACTGCTTTGTCGAAATCAAGTAGTTTAGAGTTGAGTGTTTAGAGTTTAGAGTCAGTGGGAAGTTTAGAGTTTTTAGTTTAGAGTACCGAACCAGCGAACACCGGAAAGAATAGAAAAATAACAGAAAGTACAGCAGAATATGAAAAAAGGAAGTATCTTTATGGAGCTAAGCAAGTAGGCCGTTCTAGACATGGATTCG
>JAEEGH010017314.1_pt1 | contig 15378 bp, 8 predicted proteins | sample 9134181 | NCBI WGS metagenome assembly JAEEGH01 (sample SAMN16246544, study PRJNA631951) | gut metagenome | biome: gut microbiome; feature: rumen; material: DP-attached | host: Bos | place: Iran: Karaj | collected 2018-10 | reverse complement strand
AGAGCCGGCGACATGCTGATGAGCGTACCTATCAGTCCAAGCACAGGCCCTAACTTGGTGAGCAGTCGCGAGAGGTTCACATCCTTCGCAGCCTCTGCCTCCATCTGTGCAGCTAAGTAGTCGGCGTATGCCTCGGAGGGTTCGCGTTCATACAACATGTTGCGATACTTAGTGTAAAGACTGCCATAACCGTCTTTCCTCCTGTTGGCATACTGCATAGAAGTGGCCGCCAGCAGGACAATCGACCTGAGGAAGAAAAAGATCAGCATGATTACGTCTGGGATTAGCAGGATGTTTGCTATCCCGAAAAGGACTTTTGAAATGTATTCCATAATGATATTTTGATTGATTGCAGAATAAACCATCACAGTCTGCTGGGTAGCCATTAAGCACGTCAGAAAGATGAAGATAGTGATAATGGTATGAAGGATGCTGCGGTCTGACTTTTGAGGCAACAGCCACGTCATTCCTTTGGGTAATAATAGGAGTATTGCTGCTAATGCAAAAGCCAACAATAATCCTGTGGTCTGGAAACCGACTCCCGTCAAAGTGAAGAGCATCTGACAGAGCACGTAGAACGCAGCAGGCAGAATGAGCAGTCCTTGATAAAATCGAATGCGACTTAAAAGTGCATCGAGGATACAGACTACGGCAATGTTCTGGAGTATCGAAGTATTGTGCAGCCACCCTTCTACTTGTGGTTTCGACAGCTCTGCTGCATAATCAACAGACCACCACACAATAGTCCCAACGACAACACCATACGCCAGCCGCAACCAACCATTTGACCATTGGCTGAGGCGTAGTGCCGTTTGGAGCACGACTAACAGGATGAGGGTATCAGCGACGATTTCCATTCCTCTTGCGTAAGTAAATCACCATCGTCAAAAGCAACGCGAGGATGACAACCGCCAGCCAAACAGGTGTATGGCCTGACGAAGGCTCTTCCGTTCCGTTCATTCCTTGTTTCTCTAAAACCGTCGCCTTGCCATTATTCTGTCCACTCTTCACCATTGTCATCTGGCGGTTATAACCCTGACGGACATCAGCAGATAGATTTCCTTCAATAAACTCCTGTAGTGAAGCATTGTTACAGACAAAATCCGTACAGGAAGCACCGCTTTCTTTCGTCACTTCTGCGTGAAGTTGGGCAGTTTGTTTGATTTGTTCATCTGAAGGTTTCCAATAGCCCTTACGTGCACTCTCGAGCATCGTGGCAGTCATGGCCTGATAGGCGGCAGGATTCTTCTGCTGGAAGTATTCGCGGATGCCGAGTTGTTGGTTGTCAGCAACATACATCTGATATAGTTCATCGTAAATCTGAGGGTCGAGGGCTGACTGCCTGGTAACACTCCAGCCAAAGATGTTTCTGAATGTCTCGCCAAACATCTGAGCCGTTCCCTCGTCACCCTTCATCCGTTCTCGTACGAAATTAGGATTGAGCAAGGTGGTACGCACTTCGATGTCGATGGCTTCCTTTACGTCCTGAATCCTACGGTTCTGGCGATTGCGGTAGTCAGCCATCAGTGCATCGGGTTCTTTGCCAGTGAGCGCTTTGACCGCCATCGAGAGTCCACCCGTAAACTCATAGACATGATCCAAAGAAACAGGACCCCATGTATTACTCTGACGGGGTTGGACAGCGACATCCGTTTGTTGAAGGGCTGCAGCAAAGAGTTCACGCTGGGCCATTCCCCAATGCGCCTCATCACCGTATGCAGCACACATATTATTCAGATAGCCATCCACCAATTCACTCTTGTCGTTCCATGAACCACTGCGCTCAATATAGTTCATCATACCTGTGCTGTAACCGTTGTTCACAGGACCGAACACGCGTAAGGTAGATAACTCCCGTGCCCGTTGTGGCGCGATACCTTTCTCGATGAGTTCCTTTTCCTGAGCCAGCGTTCCTTCTCGAACAAAATTCGAATCCTCTTTCTCTGATGCTGAGGCCATCTGAATCGCCTCCGTAATCAGTTTCAGACGCGAATCGGCAATATCACGCAACTGTCCGCTGATTTGCACCATCACATTGATACGCGGTCGCCCTAAGTCCTTAGCAGGCACCAACCGAAGTGCTCCAATACGTCCCTGACTGTCTCTTTCCGGTTCTACACCCAGCATCCATAATGCTTGTGCAATCGTAGCGCCACCTGTAGCGATGAATTCTCCTGCCCAGAAGGTATAGCTCACTTTTCGGGGGTACTCGCCATGCTCTTGACGATATTTGGCGATGGTCTGCTCTGCCAATCGCTTACCGTCTTCCCAAGCCTGGGGATCAGGGGTGTTGTCAGGATTGATGCTGAACATATTCCTTCCCGTTGGCAGCACATTATCATTAAGAATCGGATCTCCGCCAGGAGCAGGCGCAATCGTACCTCCGTTCAGCGCACGAACCATATTATCGATTTCCGCCTGAGTGGAGGCTGTCAGCAATTGCTTGATACGAGGCCATTGCGAGGCATCGTTATTCATCGCGTGTGCCGTCTGGTTCAACTGTTCTTCTGTGTAGGGCTGTCCCAAAGTATAGTAGGCCCCCTGCATCTTCTCGTTCATCAGTTCCTCCACATGACTGTCGATACGCTCCAGTTCTTCGTGGGTAAGAGGCTTGCTCAATATGCTGTCGATACCCAACGTCCGGTGCAGGCCCTCTTTGAATATTCGTTGCTTGAGGGAACGTGAAGCGGTAGCAAATTTTTCACTATTCACTATTCCCTTTTCACTTAACTTGTGGATATCATTGTGTAGGGCATTGTATTTCTGTCGCATACCACTCTCTGCGTATGGTGGCGTGAGATAAGTGAGCAAAACGGCATTCGAACGACGCTTGGCAATGATGCCCTCACCGATGTTGCTGGTGGTATAGTAATAGAAATGTGGCGTTGGACCTACGAGTTGCTGACTCCAGTCTTGTGGTCGCATACCCGCATCGCGTCCAGGCGTATATTCTAAATTTCCATGCGTACCGAAATGTATCAACGCATCTGCCTGGAACCCCTTCTGCATATATAGATAAGGTGCCAGATAACTATGAGGCGGTGCTACATCCACACCATGAACCAGCTTGAAATCATCATCGCCCAAGGCAGGACGGGGCTGTGGAAAGAGCAGCACATTACCATAGCGCACACAAGCAATGGCGATGCTGTCGCCCTTGGTCAGCAACTCTCCTGGTGCCTCACCATAACGACTGATTACCTCCTGATATTTCTCTGCTGGCAGAATCTCTTTTGCCCATTGCACATACTGCTGACGACTCAACCATAACGGATGGCCTTTCTTCAGATATTCCTCTTGTGCGCCCTTGGCGTAGGAACCTAATACTAGTCCTTCTGTCTTGATCGTTTTAGCAAAGCCTTCAAGGGAAGAAGGCAGGCCACTCACATTATAGCCCTCTTGCTGCAATCGCTTCAGAAGATTATACATCGACGGAATCACCTCCATACCACTGGCTAAGAGCGCATCTTTGCCTGGGCGTTTAAAATAACCAATGGCGATGCGCTTCTCGCTGTTTTTCTTCTGACGGAGCGACATGCAGCGACTGATATGTTCCACCAGCATCTCGCACCGTTCTGTCTCAGCGGTATTAATGTGATAGCCCTCTTTATTGGGATTCTGCGTGGCGATAGAGCAAAAGGTGCAGTACCACCATCGATTTCAGGAATGACAATACGTGCATTCTTCGAACCGCTACTCATGGGGATATCCTTGTTCATCCATTCCTCATGCGTCATCGCCATTGGGAACGGACAGAACAAGGCGATGTTCTTTTCCTGCATCCATTGAATCAATGTGTCATTACCCAAACGTCCCATCGCCATATAGACCACACCATCGGGCTTCAACTGATGAAGCATCTTCTCACGCTTCTTACCTGAACTGGTCATGGGATAGACATTGAATCCGCGTTGTGTGAGCATCGTGATGAGCGTATCCACATGTTCGCGATTCCCCTCCATAGGAAAGGTAATGCCTGAGATCAAAGCCAATGTCTGAGCTCCGTCATGATATAAGCGTCGCTCTTTCAGATATTGCGTCAGTTCATCGTGGGTTTTGAAATACTTTCCATACTCACGATGATAGTACATCTCCTTCAGCACCTCAATAGGCTTCTCAAACCCCTGCTCGCCCCAACGCTGTGGTGTGGCGATAGAACGCAGATATCTGAGCCCATTGCGATAGTTCTGACGGTTCTCATTGTCGAAGTATTCTTGCAAGGTGGCTATCTGTTCCTCGCTAAGGTTGTGGTTCTCCACAAAATCATTGCTGCGTAGTGTCTTGGTATAAACGGGAATACCCTTCTCTGCCACGCGCTTCACTTCCGCCTCCTGTTCTGGCGTTAAGAAAAGCCTTCGGGCATAGATGATCACGGCATCATACCCCGCGAGACTGCCCATCTCCTCAGCCTCAACACAATCCACCTTGATTTGCGGATGGTCGTTGCTCAGCACGATGTCAGCCTGCTGAGCCTTCAAGGCATTCACCACAAGGATGCGTGTAGGAGCCATGAAATGGCTATAGACAGCATAGCAGACTATAGCCAATAAAGCCAAAATACCAACGACAGCAAGAATCTTCCGACGATTCATCTCTCCTTCTCTCCTTACTCCTTCTCTCCTATCTTCTTAACATACAACTCCTGTATCTCAGGCACTTCGCCAAGACCTTCGAGTCTGACATCGACCGTTAGTCCTTCTTTCTCGAGTGCTTCCATCCACTCTACAGAGATATCATTATTGGCATGATCGCCAGCCACGAAGAGCAAAGGCACCAACGTTACCTTCTTGCCTTTCATTGCCTTGATCTGAGCCAAAGCCGTCTCCTGGGTGGGATAGCCCTCAATAGTGGCCACATGATAATTGGCATGACCGTTAGCGCGCAGCATATAGTCGAGCTGACTGTAGAGTGCCGTAGCTGGGCCTTCTGTTCCATGACCGATAAAGAGCACATGCTCCCGCTTCTTGGCATCTGCCGTATGGCGATTCACCAACACCTCGCACACCTTTTCCGCATCCTCTACGGTATAGAGCAACGGCGTACTCACCCAAATACTGTCAAAGAAGGGGCGTACCTGTTCCACATCCTGACGCAGACGATCCATCTCAATGCCATCGATGACATACGAGGGTTGGATCTTCACCGTCCTTATACCCTCAGCACGCAACCGCAACAGTGCATCGATGGGCGTATCCTTCTTTATGCCTCGCTGGGCCAGACGTTTCATCACAATACGAGAGGTATAGGCCTCACGAACCTTCAACTGCGGAAAGGCTTTCGTGGCTTTCTCATTCATCGCATCGATGGTCTTCGCCCGCGTCTCATCGTATGTCGTGCCGAAATGCACCATCAACAAAGCAGTGTCCTGCGCCCGGCAGTTAACCGAGCACAGGAGCACCAGAAACAAACTTATATAATAATACACGTATTTCAATTCTCTAATTCTCCAATTCTTGATTAGTCCTCAACAATACGGATCTGCTCGAAATAATAGCCCTCAGAAACGCTGATACCCTTGGTTACCTCGCCTGTCTTGACATCGTAGACATAGATCTGCGGCTGAGCGGTCTCCGTGTTCACACCGATGTAGGCCTTTCCTGAAGAGGGATCATAAGCCGTACGCTGCGAGAAACTTCCACTGCTATAAGGAATCTCCATGCCGTTGTATGCCAGACGGGTACGGGTATTGCTCTTCAGGTCGACAATGCTGTAATAGTAGGCATAACTGTCGATACCCGTACCCAGTTCCTTATCGTTGTGACGTGAGAAGGTGAGCACCTTGCCATTACCCAGATATTGCGCCGTAAGCAGTTTGCCATCGCTCTGCGGGAAACCGTTGTAGCCTGACTCAAAGTTATATTCACCCTTCTTGATACGCAGCAGTTGTCCCAAATCATTGGTCAACGCAGACAGGTAGAGGCTACCCTGCTCATCGAAGAAGATGCAGTTCTGCAACAACTCGCCATAAGCTGAACCAGACATCTCTGCAGATTCGCTGTTGATGATGTCCTGTTCCACTGCCATGCTCTGTGCATTTATAACTGCAATATGGAAGTGGTCTTCGCTAACGGCCTTACGTCCTGAGCCCTTCTTCTTATAGTAGAAGTAGAACAATTTGTCATCACTTTCACGATAAGTCAGAATACCGCTGGTAGTAAAGATGTCCCATCCTTCGCCCAGCGACAGACTTAAGGTGCCCTCGCTGATGATGCTCATATCGTCGGTGTTGATCTTGGTCCAGACGATGGCATTCTTGTCACCGTTAGCAGCCATGATAACCAGGGTGTTGTCGTTGATCCACGCATGCGTATACTGACGACAGTTGTAGGTATTCTCCTTGAACGGCTGGGCCTGAACCACCTGCATCTTATTATCCTTGAACTGCAGTTTCACGAAGCGGTCGGCAGAAACGGGCACCTGATAGTAGTATTTGCCTTTCACGATGGCCTCCATCGAATAGTCGGCGTTGATCTCAGCGCCTACATTCTTGAAGTCCACCACAGCGCCTTCATCCAGTCTGTCGCGGCTCTGCATGATGGTGGTCACGTCACGACCCATACCGCCCTGCTTGCCTACAGTAACTGTCAGGTCAAAATGGTGAGGACCCATCACCACGGGATCAGTGCCCGTCTGAACGAAGGTCACGTCCTTGATGTCGTCAGCATTTACCTCAACTGTGCTACCGTCGGCCTTTGTGATCTTCATGACATACTGCTGTGCACTTGCACCAACACACAGCATCATGATTGCAACTAATGTAAGTAGAATCTTTTTCATAAACTATAAACTTTAAACTATAAACTTCTTATTTATTCATTACTTTAATACTTGTCTTCGCTGATTTCACGATATAGAGGCCCTTGCCAAGTGTGGTCAGGTCGATGTCAGCTGTTCCCTCGTTGTTGATACGCTGCGAGGCAACCAGCTTGCCGCCAACCGTAAACACACGGACCGTCTCGCCTGCACGGGCATGGGCAATATAGACATGACCCTGCTCTAAACGCGACGACTCATTGTTCAAAACTTCCTGAATGGCGGTGGGATCTGCCTCAGAAAAACTGTACGACAGTCCCTGTGACAGGTCTGCTGAGACTTTCTCCTCACCTGCAACCGTCACTTTCAAAATGCCTTCATCGATGGTCATTACTGGATTGTCAGCCAAGGCAATGATGGTTTCCTCGCCTCCGCTGTTCAACACCAGATACTTCACATTGTCTGCCTTCGCACTGGTGGCCATCAGCATCACCAGCAGCATCAGATAGAATTTGAGTTTCTTCATGTTGTTACCTTTTTAATTTGTTAATCACTAATCTGTTAATATATTTTGTTAATCACTAATCTGTTAATATATTTTGTTAGTCTGTTACTCTGTCTTATAAAAGTTATTCTGTCTTAATGTAAATTGATTCTGAACTTGGCAAACAGCGTCCTTCCGGGCTTCTGCAGCTTGTAGTTATCGTAGATGGTTCTGTCAAACAGGTTCTCGCAGTTAAGGGCGAGGCTGTATCGATCTTTGAGCCATGAGTAGGTGACCTGTGCACCGAAGATATTCTTTTCAGGAATACGGGCCTTGGTTTCGAGAGCACCATAGCCTTCCCACGAGAGATAAAACCAATGCACCCACTGATAGTCGATGCCTAAATAGAGGTGAGAGGTGAGAGGTAAGAGGTGAGAGACAAGACTCCCAAAATCGTAGCGGGCTTCAGCAGAGGCATAGAACCAGGGACGGTTGGGCACGTGGTTGTTGAAAGTGACCGAGGGTTTACCGTCGCTCTTGAACTCCTGACGGTCGCGGGCATCCTGCCAGGTCACATTGCCCACTATCTGCAATCGCTGCTGCCAGTCATAGCGCAGTTCACCCTCCACACCTTTGATATGTACTGCGGGCACATTCACATACTGCATCATACCCTCCTTCTCCGACACCTGCGGCTGGATGTAGTTATCCACCTTTCGCAAAAAACCGTTCACCTCATACGACAACGTATGGTCGTTGCTTCTCAATGTACCAAAGAGACCCACATTGAAGTTCTCACTCTTCTCCGGCTCTAAGGCCACATTGGCATAGATGGTGGTACCGTTTCCCAACAGTTCACGGGCCAGGGGCAGTCGCACACTGTGTTCATAGCTGGCTTTCAGGGCCAACGGCTCTATCGGCTGCACTTTGATACCAATACCACCACCTAAGTCGTTCGATGTCGACGAACCTTGCACCTCTCTCGAACCTGTCACGGTGGGGATATCCATCTGATTGATGTCTAAATGGTTCACGTAGTCCTTCAGGAAGAAGGTGTTGTTGAGAATACCCCCAAAGAGTGTCTGATTGTAGGAAAGACCGATGATATGCTTGGCCAGCACATCGTTGGCTGCCTCAAAACTTTTGTCCACATCGTCCCAGCGGTCATTGCCCGTACGGTTGAGGGCATAGCTCAGGTTCAGCAGATGTGTATCATTAAAGCGATACCTCAGATCAGCGCGTCCGATGGTAAGAGGCCGTTTATAATGACGTAGCGTTCTGGCTCTGCCTGTTATCTCGTTACGCGAACTCTTGATAAAGTCGCCATTCCAGTCATATTTGCGATAGACGGTATCAATGGTCTGTGCATGATCCCAGGTATGCGACAGCGACAGACTCGCACTGAGGTTCTTCAGCAGGAAATTGCGCTTCTGATAGTTGGCACTGAGACTCCAGGCTTCACTGCGACGCTCTGCCTCGCCAACCACCTTGGTCTGTATCTGACCCGTCTGTACTTCCTTTTCCACCTTATTGTATGACACGCACACAAAGAACTCGTCAGCCCACCATTTATCAGTGAAGCCTACCTCCAACTGTCCTAAAGCCGACAAATAGTCATCGTGGAATCGGCGACGGTCTACAGCGATATACTCGCGACTCTCTTCGTCCCAAACCTCCACACCTCGCATCATATAGTCGTTCTTCGAATAGTTGATGCCCAAGGTCGGACGGATGGTCAGTCCATTATCCATTATCCATTGTCCATTAGCATCGGCACGATGCGTATGATAAGAGCCGAAGCCGTAACTCGCATCGAGATAGTTCACCTTCTTGCGGTTGGTGACAATGTTCACAGCACCTCCCAAGGCATCGCTGCTGAGCCAGGTGGGCACCACACCTTTATAGATCTCGATATGGTCAATCAGATTAACAGGCAGATTGGTCAGCGTCACCCCAGAGCCTTTCGTGTCAAGGGGTACACCATCGAGGAAATAGCGCACGGAATTACCCGACATGCCGTTGATGCTCAGGTCGAAGTCAGAACCCACACCGCCCTCTTCTCGCAGTTTCACGCCTGCCGTACGGTCTACCAGTCCACTTAAACTGCTGATGCTGCTGACGAAGGAGCGCACATCGATGGCATTCACGGAAAGAGCCCCCTCGCGCAGTCGCTGGGTTTTCGATTTGCCGGTGACGGTCACATTGTCTAACATCACCGAGTCCTTCATTCTGTCTCCTGACCCCTGTCTCCTGACTCCTGTCTCCTGACTCCTGACTCCTTTATCCTGAGCATTTACAGGCAACAATACCAACAGACAGAACGACAGCCAAAGCAGCCTGTCTTTCAATTCTTCAATTTTTTAATACTTCAATTTTTCTGCTGAGCCCTATTCCCGAGGCTTTCGCTTCTCTTTACGCCGAACATGGCAGGTTTCCTGGCTCTCCCCGATAAGTCCGCCTTCCCAAACTCCCCTCTGTATTCCCCTCCTTCCAAAGGAGGGGTTAGGGGTGGTTCAGTGGCTTGGTATGAACTTACCATAATGGGGATGACAGTAGCGGGTACTGCTCAGGATTTACACCTGATTCCCTTTTCTTGCACGGATGAAACACCCGTGCATCACCATTTCGGCTGCAAAGTTACACATTATTTTATATATATGCAATTTTTTCTCGAAAAAATAGCATATAGCCCAAAAAGTGGAGCGACATCCATCGCGGTGCCGCTCCCAATTCATCTTTCCTATGGACAGAAAAATACCTGCGACTCACGGGACAAGTCCCCGCGGATTCAAAAAACCGCCACACGATTCTCTCGAATGATGCAGCGGATAAACAATCTTAACCTATTAATACTAACCTATTGAATGCTTTATTTCTCTGTATGAAAGTCTTTGAAATCCAACCCATGCAATTGAAGGATCTCTCTTAGTTTACCAATTATTACTATTACTCAGCTTTCGACATCTTAGAATATCGAAAATGGGTTCATTTCCTCTTTTTACCAACAGCACCCTCGGTTCTGCCTCCTGAGTGATCACCACACAATCAGCAGTTACAGCGGGTCTTGGATATTTGTAGATGTATGTCACTATTTATCTATTTTGTACTCTTTATAATCTGCTATAAATTCAACTGTCTTAGTTAATTTGTTCAGTTTGCAAAGATAGTGATTTTTTACACAAATTCCAAATTTTTATTTAAAATCTTGTTTGCTGAAAAATTGGGGCGATTCGTTGAACGGATTTGCCAGAGCCAAAAACTCACCGTACCTTTGCATCGTCAAAACAAGCAAAATAAGTTTTCATACATAGATTGTTAGTTAGTAATTAGTTGGTTATTAGGTACCCTACACGGCTCGCAGCGGCGGGCCTTTTTTGTTTAAGTCTGGACAACATTATGGCCAGTTTCCCCGATTTGACCAAAGATGGGGCGTTTGTCCACACAAGTTGAAGAAGAAATCGCGCAATTTCTTGGAAACAGCACAAATTCACCGTAACTTTGCATCAGAAATCAGAAATAATAAGTTTCATCATAAGTTAGTTAGAGTTAGTTTTTTCTTTTTCATAGGTTTGTTTTTAGTTAATAAAACGTTTAGGGCTCGCTGAGATAGCGAGCCCTAAACGCGTTAATACCGACGACTCACCGACCTGCCCCCGCAGGATCATCTGGCTCTGCAGCTTGGTCAAAGGCTGTGGGCGAGTCAATATCATGCCCAGCCATTTCGAGATCGGAGATACAATTGCCAGTGGCGTAGCAATACATCGTGAGGATGATATTCACTGCACCATCAATCTCCTGCTCCGAGGCTGTGGGTGAGATATGCGACTCGTCATTACGCCACTCCTTCACCTGCAAAAGATACTGATAAAGACGCTGGCGATTCTCATCTTTACTGTATTTCAGCTGCCAGAGGCACGACACATCATGGATCACATTCGCCCACGTCACATCCTCTCCCTCATGCTGAGGTTTCACCTCTTCACCTTTATACAGGTAATAGAGCTTCTTCAGATAAGCCTCAAACTTGGTGACGAGCAGATTGAAAGCCACCGATTTATCCACGATCGTAGGATTCTCCTTATACAGATTCGTAAACGCACGGTGCAGATACATACCCACACTGTCCAGCTTAGTAATGCTCTCCTTGTCAATGACATATATCAGTGCATCGATGATTTCCTTCTGAGGCCTCATATACTGACTCAAGCCAGATAGTGTAAACGAAATAACATCCTCTATCCTTGCCTTAACCTTTTCGATAGATACCGTCTGCGCACTCTGCTGCTGTTGCTGCTGCAGATCCTCAAACATATCATCGATATTCGGTTCTTCTATCTTTGCAGATTCGATGGTCTCACCCTCATTCAGCCAAGCCTTCAGAATCTTCTCGCGCATCTCAGCATTCAGGATAAAGTCCTTCAATGCCCTCGTCCATCTGGCCATTACAAACGGCGATGCCACAGGCTTACCGCCAATCTTCTCCAAGAATGCTTTTGTCTTGGTATTATCAGCAGTAATACGGAGATCCGAGAAACGGTTGAAGTCATCCAGATTCTCCTCTGTCACACCAGCACTCATGATGTTCTTCAGCATACTGAGGTTCACGCCCGTTGCTTCAACCAAGGTCTTCATCTGCTCATAGAGTTCCTTCAACTGATACTCATTGATGTAATCCTGAATGGTCTTTCCTGGCTCCAACCTCAGATCACCACTCTGTATATCGTGCAGAATCAGGATGGCCGTCCGCTGATCCTTCTGAGGCAGCGAAGCAAACGACTTATGCAGCTCCTTCAGCGCCTCCTTCGTCAGTTCACTGCCAGGCCCCTCAGCATAGAGTTGCTTGATAAACTTCACGAACTTCGAGTTGATATAGTCCGCATCGATGGTACCCGTACCCGTCTCTGTGAGATAGGTATCAATCGGATAATCGAAATCAGGCCTTTCGCCTCCGCCAGGAACATGCACAAACAATTCACGATAGCGCGCCAGCAATACATGGAATGTATGCTCATCCAGCTCCATCTTCACCTTCGTATAGGTGTCTCCATGCTTGAACTCATACTCACTCTTCTCCCATACAAAGCCCTGAAGCTTCGCTGCATCCAGCTTACGAGCCATCTGACAGAAGTCCTTGGCAAACATCTTACGGTCTACGTCCTCATCTGGCAGGCGCTCAAAGTTCATGATCCCGCGTGACTGGAAGATATCGCGGATATGCAGGAACAGACTGTTGATATTGTTCAGATTGCCTTCAAGGTTATCCACAAACACACCCAAAGGACGATCCACATATACATCCAGCGCATCTTGAATATTCTGCTCCATCGTGTACGGGAACGAATAGTAATAGATGATGCCATGAGGCTTCTCGTGCTTATTAAAGATACGGTTCGTGCGCGAGAAGGCCTGAATGATATCCACATACTTCAGCAGCTTGTCCACATAGAGTGTATTCACCCACTTGGAGTCATAACCCGTCAGCATCTGTGTCACCACAATCAACAAATCAATCTGCTGCGAGTGGTCATGCTCTATCTGGGTATAAGGCTTCTTATGCGCCAGGCGCTTGGCCACATCTTTCTTATACTTGCCATAGTTAGGCAGCCCGAAGTTGGTCTGATATTTGTGGTTATAATCAGCCAACATCTCCAGTATGGCGTCTTCTTTGGCAATGCCCTCATCGCTGTTGTCGATGTTATTATCAAATACCGTCACCACATTCAGCGAGGGATACTGCTCCTTGAAGATCTTCCAATAGGCAATAGCTTCAGGGATATTCTGTGTAGCCAGCATCGCATGGAACTTATAACCATGACTCAGCAGTTCAAACTTACTGACGATATGCTTTGCCACCTCCTTATGGTGAATCTCCTGCTGATACACATCCTTTGGCAGATAGTGCTCAATGCCATGTACAGTTTCACCGCCCTCCTCATAGTCAGCCTTCATCTCCAGCTCATACATGTAGCGGTTATACTTCTGCATAGCCTCTTCATCATCCTCAATCTCCTTCACGCTCTTAATCTTCAGGCGCGAGCAGGCCACACGATTTCGGAGGTCTTCCTCCTCGTAAGTATTCACCATATACACATCAAATCCCAGCACATTCTCATCGGGGATGGCACTGGCAATGGTGTATTTATGCAGCATATCGCCAAACAGCGTTTCAGTGGTGATTTCGTTGTGGGCATTCTCCACAAACACAGGCGTACCAGTAAATCCAAAGAGCAAAGCTCTGGGGAAGGTGTTCTTGATATCAATAAGCATCTTGCCAAACACACTGCGGTGACACTCATCGATGATAAACACCAGTCGCTTCTGCCCTATCTTCTTGATGGTTTCTGCGGGTATCAGCTCAGAGGGCTTGATATTCGCCATCTTCTGGATAGAGGTCACAATCAGGCGATCGTCCTTATCTGTACTAGTGAGTTTACTCACAAGCATCACCGTGTTCTGCGTATCCTGAATGTCGTCATTCTCCCCCGCAAAACCTCGGTATTCATCCAACGACTGTATGCTCAGCTCTACCCTATCCAGCAGGAACACCACCTTATCTGCATCCCCCGAATTGGCTATCAGCTGCGCACTCTTAAAGCTCGTCATCGTCTTACCCGAGCCTGTGGTGTGCCAGATATAGCCACCTTTATGCTCATGACCATCCCAATTGGTGTTATGCGTCACGTCGCAGATCTTATTCGTAGCATAATACTGATACGAGCGCAATACCTTCAACGTCTGGTCTTTATCATCAGCAATGGTGTAATAGCCTATCAGTTGGTGGGCCATAGGGATATTCAGCAACTCTGTGGCCACGCGCCTCCAGTCATGAATCTCCTCATTGTTAAAGTCTGCCCAATTAAATTGGAACTCCTCCAAGAACCTGTCTTCACTACCCGGATTGGCAAAATACAGCGTCTTCTCTGGCGTCATCGCCACGAATATCTGAACCATAGAGAACAATCCCTTACTGAAGATACCCTCGTGCATATAACGCTTCAGCTGGAACACGGCCTCCGACACATCCACGCGCGAACGTTTCAGCTCGATATGGAACAATGGCATACCATTGATCAGCAGCAACACATCGCCACGACGATCACCTGCCAGCGGATTCGTAGCCTTAAAGCGTGGCTGGCGCACTATCTGGTAGCGGCTCTGGCCTGCACTGATCTCCTGAGGATCGTAAATCTTCAGATAAATCTCCTTGCCCACGTTGTGGGTATCCTCAGGATTATCACGTTTGATACAGACGTAGCAACCATTAATTTGCTTATTGATCTCGTAAGGCGAATGCCACGTATTCACCTGATCAATGATCTGCTGCATCTCCGAAGTCGTCAGCGGACAATTGCCTAAGCGTTCCTGCTCACGATTGTTGTCGTAGATGATCTGCGCCCAGTTCTCCACCAGGTCTTCTTCCGAAGCCTGCACCAGGATATCCTTTTCCCAGCCATGTTGTGTAAGTACGTCGCAGAGTGCCAGCTCAAAGCCGCTCTCTTTCTGAAATGGGTGAATCGTCTGTTCCATATCAAATTATTATTTTATTCTTTATGAAGGCACATTATCCTCGTCAGTTTCCTGAGGCTCTTCATTATAGGCTATCGCTTTCTGTGCCCTTAATTTCCTTAGTTTCTCCTCATAAAAGTCGATATCACGGTCTATTGTCAGTTTGTTATAGAGTTTTATCACCTGAGGATTAATAAGATCTTCTATCTTTGCAAAGACGCGTATGAAAACCTCTGCTTCATCCTTTTGAATGAAAAGCCTGGTTCCGTTTAATTCCATATCAACACTACTAATCTCTTGTGTATCATAATGACGGTTTATGTATTTTAATTCATAATTCCCATTATTAAGATACTCTTTCAGATTCTTCTTAAATTGTTCCAAAGCATCAATAGTTTCCTGACGCATTTGGTCGCTGGTCTTATTATTTTTCTTCGCCATAATCTTACAATCTTAAACAAACATTTTATCCAAACAGGCAGACTTAATCTGCTTTAATTTCTCCAAACGCTGCTCCTGCAAGGAGATCTGAGAATCAAGGCTGCGGAAAAATGAGGCAATTTGTTTCTGCTCATTGATATCCTTTGGAATCATGATATGACCCGTTAATGCTGTCTCATCGCTGATATTCATTG
>JAEEGH010017306.1_pt1 | contig 15384 bp, 22 predicted proteins | sample 9134181 | NCBI WGS metagenome assembly JAEEGH01 (sample SAMN16246544, study PRJNA631951) | gut metagenome | biome: gut microbiome; feature: rumen; material: DP-attached | host: Bos | place: Iran: Karaj | collected 2018-10 | reverse complement strand
ATCCTGAATTTCGTGTTCCCCGATAACGAGTATCCTGCCGACAGCTTCGTACATGAGATTAAACTGACGGATGTAGAGGATAAGCATGTCTTTTACGACAAGTTGACGTTCATCTACTTGGAGATGCCGAAGTTTAACAAGACGGAAGACGAGCTGTTGACAATGTTCGACAAGTGGATGTTTGCCTTGCAAAACTTGTCGCGCTTGTTGGAACGTCCGAAGGCTTTGCAGGAACGTATCTTTACCCACCTGTTCGAACAGGCGGAGATAGCCCGTTTTACTCCCCAGGAACGGCGCGAATACCAGGAGAGCATCAAGGACTACTGGGATAATTACAGCATCATGGAAACCTCCTTCAATAAAGGTAAGGCTGAAGCCAATCGTGAAAATGCCCGTAAGATGAAAGAATTGGGCATATCGGTAGAGATTATCTCTCAGGTGACGGGCTTGACCATCAATGAAGTAGATATATTATAATAAGGTGAAATCAGGGCGCAAAGGTTCCGGGCCCCATTGCGCCCCCAATGACTTCCACACCAGGAAAAACCATACTGATCTGTTCGATTGCCAAGGCATCTTCTTCCTCTAAATCGAGTTGGGGAACCATAATCAGCTTTTCCGTTTACACCAGAAGTATTGTGGATTCTTCATAAAGCCCCTGACGGAAAGGATAATCCGTCAGGGGCTTTATGAATGCTTTCCCATAACCTAGGGCAATCCCTCTCCAAAGCTGGAGAGAAATATATCATGTTGGTTTGATCATCGGTGATCATATTGATTTATTCCAAGGTGACTCTTTGTAGTTCTTGACTTCCTCCATGTCTACATCCTTTACAAAATACCTATATCTCTCATTCACTCCATTATTTCTACCTCTAATCTGACGCTTGGTAGTTGCCAGCATCCCTGTGTAAACAACATCATCTAAAATCAGAGGAGCCACACTTTCTTTAAATGCTGAGGAGTAAAACAATTCCTGGCAGCATTTCTGAGGGCCGCAAATATATCTATTGTCTTCCTCATCAAGGATACTTCTGATTAGGATACCACCATAATATTCTTTCTCACTTTTAAAAGACAAATCTACACCCCATTCGTGAAGCCACCACATCCCAGGTTCTTCTTCGCGATACATGGTTACCGTGTCCTTATGGTTCTGATTGAAAAAATAGAATTCTATCTCCAATATACGATATTTTCCATAACTGGTCTTAATATGGCTTTTGAATAAGAGAATCTTTGCAATTTTAGCAAAAGTGGATTGAATTTCCTCAGCAGAGGAACTGTCGTTAAGAACGGATAGCAGAGAATTTATATTTTCCATAATGATTTTGTTTTAGTGGGTTATGAGCGACTTCTTGCGACACCTGCTGAACTTACCTGATCACAATGCTTGAGGGCCATCATACAAGTCTTGATCGATTTTCTCTACCGTCGGCTATCGATCATATTCTGCCAATTCTTTCACATTTGAAAGACGCTTTTCGAGTTCCTCAATATATTCCTTCTGGACATCTGGTATAATGTCTGTTAAGACTGATAATCTTTGGTCAGCAACATATCTTGCTCCAATTTCATCCAGTCCTAAAGTTTCCATAAGTTTTTCAACTGCTTCTTTATAACTACGACTAAGCTTTAAGATTTGAATAGTCTCTTCTAGCCGATAGGCTGGAGTCAACATTGCTTTTTCCTGAATAATTTCCTTCTCTGCGTAACGAATCCAGTCGTTCATATGCCCATACATATAATAGAAAATGGAATGATTACCTAATGCTGGTTTTTTAAAAACTTTTGCCTTTTCTATTTCTTCTGCAAATAATTCCTGAGCCTTCAGCAGATAGTTTTTTTAAGTGTTCGTCTTTTCTCGAACGACTGATATCTTCTGCCAGCATTTTTAAATTCGGATTGTACTTAAATAGTTTTGTACGATCTTCTATTCTTACCTCTTTTGTTTCCAGAAGAACTCCGTCCTTGATTTTAAATTTTCGTTGTATCATCCAATTCTTTATTTAGCTGTTAACATCTATTAATCAATATAATACACAGATTTCTTGTCTATATAAATGAGCTGATAAAATCAGCAAGTTCTTTTAGCATCAAATCGGAAATGCGAGCAGAGAACTGCCATGTACAAATGTATATTTTATTATCTTTCTGTAATACACTAAACCATCCTTTTTTTACAAAGTCTCTTTTATCAAAGCCATACAGATATGGGAATATTCTATCTGAATATCCACCGCAAGCAAAAACCACAACTGGGAATGATTGGAAAAATGGTTCTTTAAGCAAATGACAACGTTCTCTTATAGACTTTTCTGTTTGTTCTGCTTGCTCTTTTGCATCTCTTTTTTGTTCTTCTACAGTCAAATCTTTGTTTACTACTATATTATGACGTCTGGATTCCCCACTTAATTCTGTTATAAAAGCATCTTTGAAGAAATCAATAAAATCAGATTTCTTGTTATAGATAAACTGAATAAGTTTTTGATACCTAAACCAAGTGGCATTTGCACCATATTTAAGAAATTGATGTGTAAATTTACCATCTATTTCCGTAATAGTTTTTTTGTTGTCTAACTTATTGTAATTAAAATAATGCGGAAACAAAGGATTAAAATTCTCAAATGCCTCAGAATGTATATCATCTTCAGGATATAAAATTTGAGACTTTATGGTAATATTATTACCTTGATTGCAGTTTTTTATCCATTGTCCAATATTATTCAGACAATAATATTCATACTCGTTGGCTTGCTTTACTTTATCCCACGCTAATTCTTGACCAACAATTAGTATTTTTGCAGACGGATTGCCATACCCAATAAATGCTTTTTCCGATTTGTATTGCTCGTTGTTTAACAAATCTAGAAAACTTTGTGGATAGTTTACTACTAAATCGATATTTGGCGGAATAATTTGTTGTCGTTTCATAAAGCCGTTATTTTTTGTGCAAATATAGCAATTGTTTCTGAAATAACAATCTTTATTAGGGGTTATTTTCTTTTTGGGATAAAAGAAACCAATTTAATAATAGTCTGCTGCTTTTGAGAATAGTATGTGAGACTTTTCCAAACGGATAAGTACATAACATTATTCTTTCAGGCTTTTCTCCACCAGTTTTCGAATGAGCCACAAATAATCGTTGGGTACCACCATCTTCAACAGTACATTCTGATACCCACTTCATGCCAAACAATTCTGCAGGATCATGCTGATGCAGTTGGTTGCCGTCAACAAAAGTATAAATGATTATCTGAAAATGCTCAAAAAAAGAATCTTTCAACAATACTTCATCGAAAACCATATAACAGCAAAGATCAAGGACGTCTATTTCTTTTCCTGTTATTTCTGGAAATTCCTTAAATAACTTTCGAAGATATTTATAGTCCACCTCTTCGTTTCCTACTTTTTGCGTGACAACCAGAATTTTCGCATCAGGATTGCCACAACCAACATTCTTATTGGGGAACCTTTCACCCAATCTTTTAAGTTCATCATTATTTGCCATAACTCTTTCATTTTTGATGGCAAAGTTATGGGGGCAATATGCAACATGATTGCATATCAGAAGAAATTATTCATAAAAATCGTGCATTTCTTGAATAATAGCCTTGATTTGCTGGCGGAAGACGTCTGGCGAGAGCACTTCCAGCAGGTTACCATGACTCAGAATCTCCTGAATAAAATCGTAGGTTGGTGCAATCTTATATTCAAAAATGGTATACTCATCTTTTGACTCTATCTCTCGTTGGCTATGATGCAAAGGAAGTGAACGTAGATAGTTTGGCTTCTCACGATATGCCTTCAATCGTATAGTTCTAGGCTTTGCATCATGGAATACACCATAATAATCTGTGTAATAATCTTGGGGCGAGAAATCCTTTGGATAGCTGAACTTGGATTCTAAGACCTCAATGCGCTTGATACGATCAAGTCCAAAGCGGTGTATTTCCTTTCCTGGCAGGACAAGCGCCATCACATACCAACGACGTTTGAACAATCTGATAAAGTAAGGATTAACCTTTAACCCCTGAATGGTATTGTCAAAGAAATCCTCATAATCAATCACTAATTGACGATTATCACGCATCGCAGTTGTAATAATCTCGAGGTAATACCTCCCAGATGGCACATCCTCCAACATAATCCTATCACTGATAGAGCGGTTATCCATCAAGAGATTGCTAACAGCAAAAGAATCGAGCAGCCATTGGTTAATAGAATCGTTCTCCAGAGCATCAGGGTTATCTATATAATATAGGTTAGAGCCCCTTTGGCACTCTATCACGACCCCAAACTGCATCAGAATCGCATTGCGATGATTATGGAAAGTTCGCAGTTTCAATGGCTGATGCAGGTCATTGATATACGCCTTATCCCACTTGCAAGCAATATCTTCAAAGGAAATCTTGCCTGCATCATAGATTGTGGAAATCAACCACATGTATTTTGCGTATAACCTATCAGTCATGTTTTTATCCACATTAAATATGAGCGCAAAATTACAAAAAATACTGATAATTCATCAACTTTGCAGAATGTTTTGATAATTATTAAGGTATGCCAGATCAAATGAACACGTAATTATTTCTCCTTCTTGTTTATTAAAATTGGAAGATCATCATATCGTGGTTCGCCTTTCAACACTTTAAGTGCAATGTCCTGCCAAGTCTTGCACTTGAAATAGGGGGCATGAGCCATTTTGATATGCAAATTGCGGACATTGATATTATAGGGAAATGCAAGCATTGCACAACGTTCGCCTATTTTCGCGTCCATGTTATCATAGTCCAAATCATAAAAAACATTTCCAATGATAACTACTTTATTGGTATACCGCATTTGGATAGGACAATTGTCAAGTACGTAATAATAGTCATCATTACCCTCCCCAAAGTTGTTGACCCCAGCAATAAAAGTGTATCCCTTATAATTCTTGTTTGGATGTCTTGCTCTACTCTTCTCACCATTGGAAATGATATTCGTGTTCATTATGGCCGTTGCTTTTACTACGTCGCCAGTGTATATTTTCTTGCCTTTATCATCTCGATAACCAGTATAGAAGCCTGCGAACATGACAGGAAATATGTTGATAGGTTCGAACATATGCAAATTTCCCAATGAACCGTAAAGGTCGAAATCATCCAACGTCAAATGCTCTTTCAATGTTTTCCTTTGGGTCCAATAATACATTTGATCGTGATAAAAGAACAAATCGTAGATGCTGGTATATCCAAAACTACCATCTTCGTTGATAAACCTGACTTCCACATCCTCGCCATAGTGCTCGATCTCATCTTCTGCTCCTAAAGAGCATAATTCTAAGAACTCGTTGCACATCTTTTTCAACTCTTCCAAACTTAAAACTCTTGCTTTCATACTTCACCCTTTTTTCGTTTGACAGTACAAAAGTAAGAGCAGATGTGGCAAAAACGTTGCACAGTGGGGAATAATTATCTGAATATTTTTAATATTTCCTCATATTTACCATCTTCAAAATTTGCTGGTGTGATATATTGGCTAATCATACTTGATGGCTTTTTCTCTACAATATTAAACTCATCAAAGAATTTCTGTGACAATAGTTTTGTCCATTCCTTTTTCGCTCTCATTATAAGAAAACACACTTTATCTCTACGACTCTCAGCAATATGCCAAAGCATTTTCTTTAGATAATCCTGTGACTCTAACTTGTCGCCTTTGCGGGGAAACACTCGTCCTGAAGTTTGAGAAGTATATCCATGATACTCCACAAGTGCAATTCGTCGATAGAATTCTTTTTCACTAAGACCTGTGTCCATTCTGAGCTGTTTCAGCATTTTTACCCAATACCAATCACCAAGCATATTTACAGCCTCATTACAGGTAATACAGCAATCCTCATTTTTCTCATCTTCGGGCAAGAAAGCCTCTGCCTCCAGACGAAGTGTTTGGGCTTTATATTCTATTAGTTGACGCCGTACTGTCTCGTTGGTTTGCATAAGCAACGCCAGCGTTTTGTTAACTTCTGGAACATAACCAGGATTTAGACTTAATATAATTAGACGAGCTTTGAGTGGATTTCCCCACCATGGTTCTGCTGGGATCTTAGTGATTATCTCGTCTGTTGTACCATTCGCTTTCTTATTGTAGTTTTCAATTGCGTCCCTATCACCTTCACAGAAATAGTTGTTTTCTCCGTAAAGGCAATCCATTTTATTAGGTGAATACATTTTCGCAACCTCCAACCAGGGATTTTCGGTTATTTTAAACTGCTCTTCTGCCATATTACTAATATTTAATTTTGGTGCAAAGATACGAAATATTTGTCATTTTTCTATCCTTTCCCTTTTTATCTCCCCCAAAAATCCTTATTTTCATCTTAACAATTATGTTTGTCGTTTTTTATAATCTTGAATCAACTTAAATTTCTCCAGATTATCCTGTAGGGTTCCTTTTATGATAATCAATGTTTTTTTCGCCTATCATCTGGCCAAAAGTTTAGAATTGCATTTAAGCACGAATGTCGTACAACTAAATAAAGAACATTTAAGTCATCATTATGAAGTTCATTTCTGCCAATATAGTTCTTGGTTAATACAGTAACCAATATATCCCATTCGTCATCATCGTCAAAATCAATGGTATCAATATACAGTTCATGTGCCAATTTCTTCATTTCTGAAACCATAGAATTAGTATCATACTTAGGCAACAGTAGAAATAGTTTTTCGAGTATCTTTATGACATCTTCTGGAGAATAGAATCGATAATCAATCAACCAATAGGCATCTACCCAATCACAATAAATATGATGAGAATTATATTCTGATTTACCAATATAGAAAATACGATCATCTTTAATAAGACGTATGCCACTGAATCCTTTATTGATGAAGTCCATTTTAACTTCAGCAATTCCATCCATCTTTATAATCATTTCTTTTACTATTTCAATCTTGCTCATAGTTGTTTTTCTGCAAAGAAACAAAAAGAAATGGCAAAAACATTGCACAGTCTCAGATAATTTTGCTATATTTGCACAAAAATCTATGAGTTATGGCAAAAAATCTATTGGCACGCTACATTTGGGAGGTATCCACCATTTACAGAGCAAGGCGAATAACGCTGAAAGAAATCAATGAGAAATGGCGCGATTCACCCTATTATGACGGCAAGGATATCCCAAGACGTACATTCGACTATCACCGTAAGGAGGTAGAGATGATCTTCGACTTGAACATAGTTTGTGATAAGCACGATAACACTTATCATATTGAAGATGATGATGGTTATAGAAATGGGGAAGTCCGCCGTTGGCTTATTAACAGCTTTGCCATGACAAGTGTTATTCGCGAAGGCAGAGAATTAGAAGACCGCATATCACTAGAACAGATTCCTTCTGCTGAGCCGTTTCTATCAATTGTAATCCAGGCTATGCGTGAAAACAAAATACTCGATTTGCACTATCAAAGTTATGAGCGAGACATACCCACTATCCATCTGCTACACCCTTATGCTGTGAAACTGTTCAAGCAACGATGGTACGTTATAGGTTTGAGTGAAAAGAAAGATCGTATTTTGATATTTGCAATGGATCGCATCCAGGAATTAATAATTACTAATCAGAAGTTCCGCTATCCTAAAGAATTCAACATTCATGACTATTATCGCGATTCATTTGGTATTATTATAGATGATATTATAGTAGCACAGCGTATTCGTCTGAAAGTTATGAACAACCAGGCATATTATTTTCGTTCATTACCACTTCACTCCTCGCAAAAAGAAATTGAAACTCTTTCTGAGTATTCTATTTTTGAATATTGGCTAAAACCTACTTATGATTTTGAGCAGGAGATACTTTCCCATCGCGAAGATGTAGAGGTCTTGGAGCCTGCCCAACTAAGAGAGACTATTAAAGAGAGCATCTTGAAAATGGCGAAAATATATTCTCTCTAGAAATTGTGTTATTTTTGGTTAATACCACCATATTTGTGTTAAAGATGCCTAATTTCTGTGATATAAAGTATAGTAAACTACGCATTATATATATTACATAATTAAAAATATAATGATAGAAAAAGAAATAAGCGAAAACTATTACTTTATACCTGCCGATTATAATGAAAGAGGTAGGCGAAAGACTGATGATATGACATTTCGTGATGTCATAAAGGAGTTTGAGCGAGACTTCCACAAATGCCATACAACGGAATATGCCCTGAATCTTTATGCTAACTCACAAACGATGAACTTGCTGGCAAGATCTTGTGATGCGGCTCCATTCATGACTTATGGCATGGACCTAACACAAGGCAAAGCATTTGATGCAGAAAAAGATCCCTATGCTAATCACCAGATGGAAAAGTACAGCGGAAGTATTTTCGTCTATGGCATCGACTCGGCGTTTATGACAGAATATGACAAATGTGGTTATCCGATAATTGATGAAGATAGCGACATCTACCCTCTGACTCTGCTCATTGATGACACAATGAGGAATGGCACCATTCGGCTGGCTGTTCCTACTCTTGATGATTCTGACGACGAAATGACCCCAATAACTGTTGACACACCAAAATACGCATATGCCTAATGAGAAGTAGTGCCGGTAACAAAGAGTGGTCACTTATTCATAACGACAATGGAGAATGGATAAGCGAGGAACATGTGGTGTTCATCTCCAAGACAGATGAAAGAATACTCCAGAAGGAAGCCATGAAACATGGTTATAATCTTTCTGTTCAACATGGGCTAGACGATAGTCTATGGTGTTATAAACATGACTATGTTATTATTTCAAAATTATGCAATTATGAACAAAAATGAACTTTTAACATTGATTTGGCAGAAAATAGATAATAAAAACATTAGATTTCCATCTCAAATTGAATTCTGCGTAGAAAATGGAACTCTTAACATCGGCATATCTGCTGATGCTACATGCAATAATATGCAGACAGATGGTGCAGCTTTTGAAGGATGGGCAATATGCATAAAAAGCCAATTGCCTGAGATTGTCAGCATCGTCCAATTAAGTTGGAAGAAACCAGAAATAAGGAAGGATGGAAATAAAAAGCTTCATTATAACCGCTTTTTATATCGTGTATTGAAGTTTTCAGAGTTATATGAATGGTTTTCCATATCAGAAATAAATATCCCTGAGATTGAAGATTTTAAACGAGAGCTCACGGACTTGCAAAACAATAGTTTTTCTGAGAATCCTAAAATAAAAGGAGTCGATAAAGAAAAATTCAGATTAAGTGAGACGGTTGTTGAATACCTTTTGGCAAACGATCTTTCTTCTTCTATTAGAAAACGTTTTGATCTTGATTTTATAGACAGGCAATTCCCTGTGGGAGTAAAAAAAGGCGAAAAGCCTTTCTTTACAGGAGGTATGTCTGCCATTGACTTGTGGGGGACAAAAGGTGACACTCTGACTATTATCGAACTCAAATATAATGGAGGTGATTCAAAAAACATCAAAGTAGGTATTATTTCCGAGATATTCATGTACTCATGTATTATGAGGGATATAATAAAAGGGCTCATATCGCGACCTTATAAGACTCCAAAGAAGCATGAGGAGATGCTTTATGACAATCATAAAAAGTATAAGCATATTGTGGCAAGAATGTTATCGGACAAGTATCATCCTTTATTAGAAAATGAAAAGGTATTATCAATACTAAATCAGCAAATTATTGCAAAAGGAGATATTAACATTGAGTATAACAAAACAACATATAAGCTGATTGAAATGATATGAACATCATAATCCATCGCGGAGCCAATCAAATAGGCGGATGCATCACAGAGATTACCACAGATGGTGCAAAAATCTTCATTGATTTTGGCAGTAATCTTCCTGGCAGCAAGAAGAAAGAGTATACTCAAAGCCAGATTGCAGATATGACCTCTGGAGCGGATGCCATATTCTATACACACTACCATGGGGATCATGTAGGACTTCATCATCTGATTCCAGAGAGTGTAAGGCAATATATGGGGGCTGGAGCCATCGATGTAATGCGATGCAAGTACAAAGCTCTCAATGCGCATCATGATATGAGTGCAGAATTATCAGCTACAGAACGTATGATCCCATTCAAAGAGACTGATTGCATAAGCATTAATGACGAGTTATATGTTACGCCTTACTTTGTTAGTCACTCTGCGTTTGACGCTTATATGTTTGTTATTGAAGATAAAGCGACAAAAACAAAGATTTTGCATACTGGTGATTTCCGCAGGCATGGCTATCTTGGCAAAGGGCTTTTTCCTACCCTTAGAAAGTTCGTGGGGAATGTAGATATTCTCATCACAGAAGGAACTATGTTGGGCAGAAAGCAGGAGAAAGTTGTAAGAGAATCACAAATTTTGCAAAGAACTATAGAGGTACTCAATAATCACAAATATGTCTTTGCCCTCTGTTCTTCAACAGACATCGATCGTTTGGCTTCATTTCATGCTGCCTGTAAAGAAACGAAACAAGTATTCATTGTGGATGAATATCAGGATAGCGTCTTGAAGGTACTTACTGACTATGCAGGGAAGAAGACAAGCCTATTCAATTTTGATTCAACTTTTAAGCTCATTAACTTCGCGACTGAGAAAGTAAAAAAGAAGCTGATAAAAGAAGGATTTCTTATGCCTGTCCGTCAAAGTAGCAAGAAACTGATTGAGGGTATGATGAAGGTCTATAATGATGAACAACCTTGGTTAATCTATTCGATGTGGAGTGGTTATGCGGAGGAGGGCAAAGATTATACCAATCAGGAGATTCTAAAAATTCGCAAGTTATTTGACGGCCACATTATTGACGGAGTGAGGGACGGAGTCCATACCAGTGGGCATGCAGACATTAGGACTTTGCATGAACTTTGTCAAACCGTAAATCCTTCAATGGGTGTAATACCAATCCACAAAGATGCTGATGCGAGATATGTTGCCAAGGGCTACCGCGTGTTCGAAGAAGGAGATACAAAAGTTGGAGACATTTCAATCCATATCGAATGAAAATCCTTCACCTTTCCGATACTCACGGGTTGCATTACCAGATAAAAGAACTTCCTGCAGCTGATGTCATCGTCCATAGCGGTGATATCAGCCATAATGGAACAGAGGAAGAAGTGTTGGATTTTATGAATTGGTTTATAGGGCTTCCCTATCTACACAAAATATTTGTAACCGGTAATCATGATTTGTGCCTATGGGAAGCAGAAGGCATAGAAGAGCTGCCTGACAATGTTCATTTTCTACAAGACAAGAGCATTGTAATTGAGGGGATAAAATTCTTTGGACTCGGCTATGACCATCAAGAAATGCTGATACCTGACGATGCAGATATCGTTGTGACACATGAGCCACCAATCATGATACTCGACAGATCTGCTGGTATTCATTGGGGAAATGCTCCTATTCGCAATCGAATCCAAACTATCAAACCTCGCTATCATCTTTTTGGACATGCTCATGAAAGTTATGGTACAATTAAGCAAGACAGCATAATGTACTCAAATGCCTCCTTATTGGATGATATGAATAGAATGGTCAGAGTCCCAAGATTATTGACTTCTATAATATAGCATTGTACTCAGCCCTTGATTCTTCATGACCTCAAACCGAACACTAACCTAGTGTCTCTTAGTCTTCATTGGCTTCAAAAATCTCGGGTAGGAAACGGATTTCATCCTCTGGGTCATCGAGATAATCGTCATAGTGATCTTGGAAGTACGATGCTTCGTCAAACTCACGACTAATTCCACGTTCACGTACCGCTTTCATTTGTTTGAGAATGGCTTTTCGATGAGATACAACGTAATCATACATCTGTTGCGTCGTTGTCAGTCGTTCATTACAATACCACTCGAAGTGGCCACTAATTTCAGGCCATTCATTGTGCTTTCTGACTAACAGATTATCACCTGTTTTTCCAACGACCTCAAAGACTTCATCCTCCATTTCATAGCCAGGATCAATATCGATCCAATAGAAATACTTGCCCAATTCTACAGGCCACTGAGGGGGGGGAGGCTTGGGCTCCTTTGGTTCAACTTCTCTTGGCAGAGAACTCATTGTCTGCAGTGTCACCATGTCATCTTTCTTATAACTCTTTTTCTTCAGCTCAATCATCCAGGCGTAGCCAATTATGTAGAGTGCGAAGATGATGATAATGATGATTGCATCAGATTTCTTAATCTTAGATTTCTTCATCGATAATTTCTTTCACGATCTTCCATGACTGTTTTTTTTCTTCAAATGACTTGGCTAATGAATTCGAAGTCGATGGCAGAGATATGATTTTGTAGTTCTGCATCAGGTTGTTAATGGGATAATTCTGTTCAAAGACACTTGTCGTTTCTCCTGTACCATTCAGAATGATAGTAGAAATTGTCGGATGACAATTCAAGAAACCTTCAATCTCATTCGGCATATAGCTCTTAATGTTGGAATCAAGACTTCCTTTTCTATCAGCCTCTTTCATGCAATCCCAAAGAGCAATGTGATTTTGCGTTATAAATACTTTATCAGATATACCCATAGGACGTTCAAACAGAGATTCCATTATCTTGTAAAATGAGTTGTGACTCTTATTTTGATAGTAAGCTTGGCTAGCCAATGATTTTTCACCAGGGAACGTTCCAAGAATTAGGACTATGGGGTTCTCGCCAACCCACGCTTCCAAGCCATTTTTAAATGACAGACTCCTCTCATCACCGGCATCTAAAACTTTTATCTGACCTGATTCTATCAGTCCATGAAACTTCTCTATGGTCATGTCTTTTACACCATAGTCACTTCCATAAAAGCCCAAGTTCCGCATCTTACTGCGTATGTTCTTTTGCTGAGACTTGTCCGCATTACATCTTTGTAGAATTAAAGACTCTATCAATTCAACTTCTCTCTTGTTGAATGAACTTTTTCCTTTCATAATCTTTAATACGTTTCTAATGTATTCGTTATTTATTTCTTTCCATATGAACGAGCACCATTCCCTACTGGCAAAGCTCTATATTTTTGATAAAACTGATTTAAAAACATGGATTCCATTTCTTTTGACTCTTGTTTCCCTCGACATTTGAACACGTCAATATGACTACCATTGTAATACATATATTGATATCTTGAAGGTAGCTGCCAATTTTTATCAATTCCCCAATCTGGATTATCAATAAGACGTTTTAATCCTTTGGTGAAATGCTCATCCTTCAGTCTTCTTAGTAAGTCATCAGACATACCTATATATATAATTGGACTTTTCTTCCCATTTGGGTATGTGTATTTTATGTCTGTCGAAGATATAACGTACACTCCAATCTCTCCTCTTTTAATTGGGCAATCAAAGTCCTTGTCTTCAAAATCTTGAAGATCAAAACTAGCATCTGTACCTCGAACGGGCCGGAAGTCTGGTAAGAATGACTTTATATATCGTTTCATTACTTTAATTATTATGGTTCAAAGGCAATCACTTGCACAAAAATCTATTATCATTTTTATCTCTTTTGCTTTTCAAAGGACAAGCCGAATATTTACTGTTCCAATACTCTTCGTCACATTCAATGTAATATCTATATTCTGCTTTAAGATAGTTCTTAAACTCGTCTTGCTCTATTTCTAATTCTCTTCGTCTCTTTAGGTCTTCCAGCTTTGACTTAATTTTAGCTTCAATATTCTCATTTGCCTTTACCCTAAAAGGAATGAATCTGGGGCAATAATTAAGGTTTCTGTCAATACTTATGGGTACAGTGGGAATATAGCCAATCTCGTCATTTCTAACTATGCATGGAATATCATTCTTAACATTGTGGTCAACAGCATTAATGTAATCAAATAGTTCTTCGACACATTTCATAGGACCACTAATTGGTAATGGTTCACTCACATCTGTACGAATCATGCTTCTTATAAGGATACCACCATAAAAATTGTTGTCACGCTGAGCTTTAGAACCAAATGTTATATCGACCCCACTCATGTGAAAAAACCACATTCCGGGTCTGTCGGAGGTGCGTGGATATGTTATAATGTCTTTGTGATTATTAGAAAAGAAATAGAATTCTATTTCCAATAACTCATAATTGCGGTCTCCTTTCTGAATATGGTAATTCGAAAAGAGCTCTACAGCAATCTCTTTAAATATTACTTTAATTTCTGTTGAGTCTGAACTTGCATCTAAGCATGTCAATAACTCCATCAAAGATTTCTTTTGATTATTCTTGGTTTCCATTATTCTGTTAATCTGAAGTGAATATTATATAAGCGATTTAAATAGAGACTCAAAAAAGGTCGAAGAAGAACAATACAGCTGCGTATTTGGCATTGATGCCACTGGCTGTACCTATCCTCATATTGTTATTATCACGTATAGTACCATCAGAGCTGATAGTGCCAAGACGCATGTTGTTGTTGTCGCGTACTGTTCCATCTGAACTGACTGTACCCAGTCGCATGTTGTTCTTGTCTCTGATGGTACCATCTTTCTCGATAGTGCCGAGTCTCATATTGTTGCTATCCCTGATGGTTCCATCTTCGAAGATCTTTCCAAGTCTCATGTTATTAGCATTTCGGACAGTGCCGTCAGACTCTACTTTGCCAAGTAGCATGTTATTATTGTTGCGGAAAGACTGGGAATATCCAGGACTTGCCACAAACATGAACATCAATAATGCCATAATCAATCTATACATCACGTTGCAAAATTACAAAATATTTCTGATAATACGATATTAAAAAGGTAAAATCGAGTCATTCTCATCAGGTTCGAATGGTAAATCCGATGGCTCTAAAGGTAATATTGCTTTCTCTTTGAACCATTCATGGGGAGTTAGAACATTATCGATACAAGAAAGCTCAGTCTTGTATTTGTCATCCAAAGCGAGATATGCATACTTCTTAGCAACTTTAGCTTTTGCTAGTTCTATTTCATATCCAATCATGTCTGTGTTTAAAATCGTCTTGAACTCTGGACTGTTGAATACTGCTCTTTGTACTCCTTCGTTCCATATTTCAAATTGATGCACGACATCTGTCAAATCCATCTTTCTTAAATAATAGACTGCCAGATTAACGTTTTGAAAAAGAATAGGACTAATAACAAAATCTTTACCACCATATGCATACTCCGATAGTTGGGGATATTCGAAGACCTCAGTACAGACATCGTGGACTGTTTTATAAAGCAAATCACGGGCTTCATCATTTGATAATGGTCTATCAGTATGATAGAGCACAGAAAGATAGTCTGTAATTGACAGTTTGCTCCTGTCAATAATATAGCTCTTATCCTTTGCTAGTCTCAAACAGATAAAATAATAATCTCTATCATCGGTAAACTTATCGATATTTTGAGATAGGTATTTCGTAGGGAAATAACGTATTACTACCCAAGAGCTTTTT
>JAEEGH010017305.1_pt1 | contig 15385 bp, 14 predicted proteins | sample 9134181 | NCBI WGS metagenome assembly JAEEGH01 (sample SAMN16246544, study PRJNA631951) | gut metagenome | biome: gut microbiome; feature: rumen; material: DP-attached | host: Bos | place: Iran: Karaj | collected 2018-10 | reverse complement strand
AGGTTTACGGCCGTATCGTTGAGGGTAACCGTACACGTACACAGGTATTTGAGGGTACAGTTATCAAGAGACAGGGTGGCAGCAACCGTGAGACATTCACAGTTCGTAAGTCATCAAACGGTGTTGGTGTAGAGAAGACTTGGCCACTTCACAGCCCTAATGTTGAGAAGATCGAAGTAGTTAGAAAGGGTAAAGTTCGTAGAGCTAAGCTTTACTACCTCAGAAATCTCACAGGTAAGAAGGCAAAGGTTAAGGAAAGAATCTAGTCTTCATTTTAACTCTCGAAAACGTGGAACAGTCACATATGTGGCTGTTCCTTTATTTTTAATGGAAATTATATGAAAAGTGCGGTATATTTATACTAAAGATTAAAAAGGAAAATTGTATGTTTTTATCAATAAAGAGATTTTTTAATAGAAGCTTTTCAAAAAGAAAAGATGGCCTAAATTTTAGACGACGCCGCAAAAAAATTAATTTCGAAAAAATAAGATACGTTCTTATCTATGCATTAGAGCTTGTTGCTGTTATAGGACTTGCTTATGGAGTTGTTTTGGAATTTGGAAAACAGGTGGAATGTTCTAATTCTTCTATGGAACCAACCTATCAAACATCTGATAAATTACTTGTAAATACTATTGCTTACAAGTTTTCCCAACCAGATACAGGAGATGTAATTGCATTTAAGCCAAAGGCAAATGTTAATGCTAGTTATAGTGTTAAGCGTATTATTGGCGTGCCGGGTGATACCATTTATATCAATAATGGTAGAATTTACATTAACGATGAGCTCTACAAGGAAAATATCGAGGTAGAGAGAATTGAGAATCCTGGTATTGCTGCTACAGCTATTACATTGTTAGAGGACCAGTATTTTGTTCTTGGCGATAATCGTAATTCGTCAGAAGATTCTCGCTATGAAAGCATAGGATTTGTTTCAAGTGAAGATATTTTAGGAAAAGTATGGATGAGATATCCATTTTAGAGGTGTTTTATGGAATTTCAATGGTATCCAGGGCATATGACTAAAGCAAAGCGTCAGATGCAGGAAGATATAAAGCTTATAGATTTAGTAATAGAGGTAATTGATGCTAGATGCCCTGTATCTAGTAGAAATCCGGATATTAATGGTTTGGCATCTGGAAAGCTTCGATTAGTACTTTTAAATAAATCGGATTTAGCCGATAAAAATACTAATAAGCAATGGATTGAATATTTTAAGAATCAGGGCTTTTATGTTGTGGAGCTTGATTCTCGAGATAGAAAAAATATGAAGGGGGTTCAGGCAACTCTAGATGAGGTTTGCGCAGCAAAATTCGAAAGAGACCGTAAGAGAGGTATAAAAAATCGCCCTGTTAGAGCAATGGTGGTCGGTATACCAAACGTTGGTAAATCTACATTTATCAATTCATTTGCAGGTCGCTCTGTAGCCAAAACAGGCAATAAGCCTGGTGTTACAAAGGGTAAGCAATGGATAAAGCTTAATAAATCCGTTGAGCTTCTTGATACACCTGGTATTTTATGGCCTAAATTTGAGGATAATACAGTTGGTTTACATTTGGCATTCATTGGCTCAATAAATGATGCAATTATAGAGACAAGGGAGCTTTCTTTGGAACTTGTAGATTTCTTTAAAGCAGAGTATCCAGGAGTTCTCAATAAACGATATGGAGTTGACGAGTCAAAGGTAAATCACGAAATTATTTCAGAAATTGCAGAAAAGCGTAACTTTGTAAAAAAAGGTTCAGAGTTTGATTTTGATAAGGCTGCTTTTGTTTTAATTGATGAGTTCAGAAATGGTAATTTAGGAAATATATCACTTGAGAGGCCATAAACACTATGAAGGTAATTGACTTTAACGAAGAAGAGATTGAAATTAAAAGAGATATTGAGAAAGCTAGAAATGCCATGAAGGATGTTGAGGATTTATCTGATTTTGATTCTTCTGAAAAGAAATTTGGTAGAGATAAGGAAGAGGATGATCCTTTTACAGCTTCATCTGTAGTAAAAGAGGTTTTAAGTGTAATATTCAATGTTTTAATATGTTTTTTGGTAGTCTTTCTGATTACACATTTCGTTGGTCAGAGAACGGTTGTTAGTGGAAAGTCTATGGAGGATACACTTTCAAATGGCGACAATCTTATAGTTGATAAGATTAGCTATAAGATTCATGATCCAGAGAGATTTGACGTGGTAATTTTCCCATGTGATGATCAACTTAGTACTGACGAGGGAGAGACTTATTATATAAAGCGAATCATTGGATTACCAGGTGAGGTAGTTCGTATAGACGGTTCGGGAAATATTTACATTAATGGCGAGATTCTCGAAGAAAACTATGGAACAGAGGTTATTTTAAACGCCGGCTTGGCGAGTTCTGAAATAGTACTTGGGGCTAATGAATATTTTGTACTAGGAGATAATCGAAACAATAGTACAGATTCCAGATTCCCTCAGGTAGGAAACATTAGTGGTGACGAAATAGTTGGAAAGGCTTGGTTACGAGTATATCCATTTAAATCCTTTGGTTTAGTAGACAATATTGAATAATTATGACAGAAAAGAAAATTTCAGAAATTCAAAAAGAGTATAAAGAGGCATCTATTGAGCTTTTGCCTGATTTTATTGAAGAATATATAAATGATGGCAGACCAGGAGTTTCAAAGATTATTGGGCAGGCTCAAAAGAAAATGGAAAAGCTCAGAGTTGAAAAGGAGCGAATAAAAAAACTTAAGGAATACGAATACAAATATTGGGATAAATATCAGTATATCGGCGGAATAGATGAAGTTGGACGAGGACCACTTGCAGGCCCAGTTGTTACAGCATGTGTTGTTTTACCAGTGGATTGCGATATATTATACATTAATGATTCAAAAAAGCTTTCTGCTGCAAAGAGAGAGGAACTATATGAGACTATTATGCGCCAGGCTGTTTCCGTATCAATAGGAGTTGTTTCTGAAAAACGCATTGATGAGATAAATATTTTACAGGCTACATATGAGGCGATGCGTCAGGCCATATCAGAAAGTAAGGTTCAACCACAACTTATGCTAAACGATGCGGTGGAGATTCCAGGGGTAAATATTCCTCAAGTTCCAATTATTAAAGGTGATGCAAAGTCTATATCTATTGGTGCAGCTAGTATTATTGCAAAAGTTACTAGAGATAGAATGATGGTTGAATATGACCAGATATATCCAGAATATCATTTTGCATCAAATAAAGGATATGGTTCGGCCGAACATATTGAGGCGCTAAAGAAATACGGTCCATGTCCAATTCACAGAAAATCATTTATTGGAAATTTTGTATAGGGATTTTTCAGTGATTTTTCTTAGCTGGGGTAAGTTATGAATATAAACACGGGCTTTAATCCATACAATTCAAATATGGTTAATAGCACTGACTTGACAAAGATGAGTCAAAGTCAGTCGCTTACTGGTGCGCCCAAAGATGTTCTTAAAGAGGGCGAGATATTCGAAGGCTCAGTTAATTCTATTGAAAATGGGAAGGTTACTATTGGACTTGCTAATGGTCAGACTATGACCGCTAGGCTTGATGCCGGCGTTAGTCTGACACCTGGCCAGTCTGTTTTTTTTGAGGTAAAAAGCAATGATGGCAATTTAATCCAGATTAGACCAGTTTCCCTTGGGTCACTTGAGGCGAATCCTACTCTTTTAAAGGCTCTGGATTTTGCAAATATCGCAGCAACAGAGAAGACAATAAACATGGTAAATTCTATGATGCAAAATTCCATGTCGATTAGTCCTGAAAATCTGGTTGCTATGAATCGTGCGATTATAAATAATCCTGAGGTTGATGTGCAGACACTTGTTTCAATGTCGAAATATGGCATGGAATTATCTCCTGAAAATGTTGCTATGTTTCAAAACTATGTATCTGACAAGGCTGTGCTTACTGATAATTTTCAAATTATCTCCGATATGCTGCCAGAAGCAATGACTTCAGAAGATGTTACAGTACAACAGGCAATTGAGATTAATAATCAAATTAAAGAAATATTTCTTAATTTGACAGAAGCAGGTGAAATTAATCAAAGCGTCAATCCTGAAACTTCAATTTTTCAAGAAATACCTAATTTCAATACTAATAATGTGGAATCCCAAGGAACTGCTTTCGGCATGGAAAATGCCTCTGGCGTAAATCCGTATGCTGATGGACAAAGTGGTGAAGCGGTTGTATTACAGCAGTTGGCAAATAGTGATAAAAACGCTGCTGCAGACATACTTTTGAATAATTTGAATGAAAAGCCTAATGTTGCTATGGGGCAGGAAAACGAATCCTTTGTAGAAACAAATTCTCTGCCAAGCCAGATAGCAAATGCGCCAGAATCAAGTCAGGTAGTGCAACAGCAAACTCAGGTTTTGTCCAATGAATTGGGGAACCAAGTGCTTAACAGTTTTGCTGGTGAGTCCCAGATAAATTCTTTTAACACTTTACTAAGTACATTGCCGGATTTTCCAAAGGATAATATGGAGATTTTCAGCGAGGATGGAACATTAAAGGCTGATGCTTCAATTAAGGAAGTATTTCGAGAGATTACAGATTATCTTAATGATCATCCTGATATTCCAAAAGCTACATTAAATGATATAATAAAGTCTCCTTTGTATAGAGGTCTGATTAGAAATATAATTGCTGACAGTTTTGCCATGGAGCCAAAGGATGTGACAAAGCCTGGCGAAATATCAAAGCTATATGAAAGAGTTCTTAAGCAGACCGAAGCCTTAGAAAAGATTATGGCTAATTTTAGCAATAAGGCGGCGGAGACCATTAAGAATCAAACGGCTGAAATTAAGCAGAATGTCAACTTTATGAATTCTGCAAATGAGATGTATAATTTTATACAAATCCCGCTGAAAATGTACAATCAGAATACTGATAGCATGCTCTATGTAAGGCAAAACAAAAAGAGCAGTTATGAGGCTGGTGAGGAAGTAACTGCATTTTTACATTTTGACATGGAGCACTTAGGGCCAACAGATGTTTACATTACATTGAAGGAAACTAAGGTTGGATGTAAGTGGAATCTGGCTGATGAGGAATCAATGGATTTAATTGAGCAAAATCTTCCTATTCTCACATCAAGGCTTGAAGCTAAAGGATTCTCTGTGAAGACAGAGGTTACTTGTAATGAGCCAAACATTAGCTTTGCTTCTGATTTCTTAGGGATGCCACCTATGGATAATGTAGGGGACAAAAGTGAAGGAATTATGCACCGTTATAGTTTCGATATGAGGGCTTAAATATGGCAGAAGAAAAGCAGATTGATAAGAATAAAACTGCGGTTGCTCTTGCATACGAGAAAGGGGATGCTGCCCCAAAGATTCTAGCTTCTGGCAAGGGCTATGTTGCAGAGCAAATTATAGAAGAAGCGAAAAAGGCTGATGTGCCTTTTTATCAAGATAATGAGTTGGCAGAGACTTTGAGTAAGCTTAATATTGGTGATGCCATACCGCCAGAGCTTTACGAGGTTGTTGCTGAGATTCTCGTATTTGTAAATGACATGGAAAAGTTAAAAGCAAAATTAGGATAGAGGTTTATTTGAATAATAGAAAGCAAGGAAATAATTTTGAAAAACTTGCAGCTGACTATCTAAAAAACAATGGAATGACCATAATACAGATGAATTTTTACTGTAAAATGGGGGAAGTTGATATTATTGCAAAAGATGGTAGCTATTTAGTTTTTGTAGAAGTAAAATATAGAAAGTCTGCGGCAAAAGGAAATGCTGTTTCTGCAGTTAATTTTTCAAAAATGCGAAAGATATCTAGGGTTGCAGATTTTTATATGTATAGTCGCAAAATTAGCGGTGATACAAATGTTAGATTTGATGTAGTAGCAATTGAGGAAGGACATTTAGTGCATTATAAGAATGCCTTTGAGTATATACCGGTATGTTAAATAATAGTCATAAAATCGGACAAATTGCTCCTGATAGCCCAGCAGAGCGCGCGGGTTTTAAACCGGGAGATATAATTAGAAAAATTAATAACATAGAATTAGTAGATATATTTGACTATCATTATTATTCTGATGATGCAAATATTACTGTCGAATTATTGCATGAGGATGGAACTAGTTCTGAGGTTTATGTTGAAAAAGAAGATGGCGAGGATTTAGGCGTTATTTTCTGCAATGGGTTGATGGACGACTACAAATCCTGCTCTAATAAATGCGCATTTTGTTTTATTGATCAGATGCCACCAGGTATGAGAGAGACCCTTTATTTTAAGGATGATGATACTCGCCTTTCATTTTTGCAAGGAAACTATGTGACTCTTACCAATATGAAGATGGCAGATTTGGATAGAATAATTGCTTATAAATTAGGGCCTATTAATATTTCTGTTCATGCTACGAATCCAGAGCTTAGGATGAAGCTTTTACACAATAGGTTTGCTGGCGATATTCTTGAAAAAATTCGCAAATTATACGAGGCAGAGATTCCTATGAATGCTCAGGTTGTAGCATGCCCCGGCCTTAATGATGGAGCGGAATTAGACCGTACAATCGGTGATTTGTTAGATTTTGCTCCAGTGATGAGTTCAATGTCAGTTGTACCTGTTGGTGTCACAAAGTTTAGAGACGGTCTATTTCCACTTCGTACCTATACTGCCGAGGAGGCTTCCACTGTAATTGATCAGATTGAGCATTGGCAAAATGTTGCCATGGAAAAGATTGGCAATCATTTCGTTCAGGCTTCTGATGAATGGTATATTTTGGCTGGTAGACCACTTCCAGAGGCAGACCGATATGATGGTTTTATTCAGCTTGAAAATGGCGTCGGAATGCTTAGACTCCTTAAGGAAGAGGTTTTAGATGCACTTGAGGACATTAAGAAGCCATTATTTATGAAAAAGCGCCATGTTACCATAGCAACAGGAAAGCTTGCGGCTCCTTTTATGAGAGAATTAGCTGATCTGATTACTGCAAAGTTTAATAGAGTTTCAGTTGATGTGGTAACAATAACAAATGATTTCTTTGGAGAAGAAATTACAGTTTCTGGACTTATTACAGGTCAGGATTTGATTTCTCAATTAAAAGATAGAAATTTAGGCGACAATTTATTATTGTCATGTACAATGCTTAGAGCTCAAGAAGAGGTATTCTTGGATGATATAACGCTTCAAGAACTTGAGGAAACTTTACAAGTAAAGACACGTATTGTACAATCAGACGGTCGCGATCTCGTAAACGCAATTATAGGTCGTTAGAAAAAAGTATATTTCAAATTCTAATTAACAATGTATTTGCTCTCTGAAGGAGACATGTAGTCGGCGTAAGAGAGACTAATCATTGTTAATGTAAGAATTTGTTCATAGAGTAAAGAGGAGAGACATTTATGGCAAGACCAGTAGTAGCTATAGTTGGACGTCCTAATGTTGGAAAGTCCACATTATTTAATGCACTTGCAGGAGAACGAATTTCTATTGTTAAAGATACTCCTGGTGTTACAAGAGATAGAATTTATGCCGACATTAGTTGGCTTAATTATGATTTTACAATGATTGATACAGGCGGTATTGAGCCAGATACAAAGGATATTATTCTTTCACAGATGCGCGAACAGGCTCAAATTGCTATTGATACAGCAGATGTTATTATTTTCCTTGTTGATGTAAAGCAGGGACTTCAGGACAGCGATTCAAAGGTTGCTGATATGCTTCGGCGCTCCCACAAGCCTGTTGTATTAGTTGTAAACAAGGTTGATAGCTTTGAGCGTGATATGGCCGAGGTCTATGAGTTTTACAATTTAGGAATCGGTGATCCTATTCCTATTTCTGCATCTTCTAGACTTGGCTTTGGTGATATGCTTGACGTTGTTGTTAGCTATTTCCCAGAACCTTCAGGTGATGAGGAAGAGGATGACACTCCAAAGATTGCTGTTATCGGTAAGCCAAATGTTGGTAAGTCATCACTTATAAATAAGCTTTGTGGCGAAGAGAGAGTTATTGTATCTGATATAGCTGGTACAACTCGTGATGCGGTTGATACTAGAGTTCGTTACAACCATAAGGATTATATTTTTATTGATACAGCTGGACTACGTAGAAAGAGTAAAATTAAAGAAGACCTAGAGCGTTATTCTATAGTTCGTGCTGTAGCAGCTGTTGAAAAGTCTGATGTTGTTATAATCATGATTGATGCCACAGAAGGTGTTACAGAGCAGGATGCAAAGATTGCAGGTATTGCTCACGAACGTGGAAAGGGTATAATTATTTGTGTAAACAAATGGGATGCCATTGAAAAGAATGATAAGACAATGAAGGAGCACGAGACAAAGATTAGACAGACACTTTCTTTCATGCCTTATGCATCAATCCTTTTCATTTCGGTTAAGAGTGGACAGCGTCTCGGCAAGATTTATGAGACAATCGATGCAGTTATTGAGAACAATTCAATGCGTATTGCCACTGGTGTTCTTAATGAAATTGTTACTGAGGCAGTTGCACTTCAGCAGCCACCTACAGATAAGGGTAAGCGCCTAAAGATATTCTATACAACTCAGGTTGCTGTAAAGCCACCTACATTTGTTATCTTCTTTAATGAGAATTACTTAATGCATTTCTCATATGTACGATACCTTGAGAATCGAATAAGAGATGCTTTTGGCTTTGAGGGAACATCTCTTAAATTTATAATTAGGGAGAGGAAGGAAAACGAATAATGATAGTTGGGAGAATAGTTGCAGTATTAATCGGTTATTGCTTTGGTATGGTTTTAATGGGCTACCTTATTGGCAAATCAAAGCATGTTGATTTGACAAAGGTAGGCAGCGGAAATGTTGGTTCTACAAATACCATGAGAAACCTCGGCGTTCCTGCTGGACTTATTACATTGGCATGGGATTGTTTAAAGTGTGTTGTTGCATGTTTTTTTGTATGGCTTACATTCCATAGATTCTTTGATGATGTAAATATTTATATGGTATACGCAGGACTTGGTTGCGTACTAGGTCATGATTTTCCATGCTATATGCATTTCAAAGGTGGAAAAGGTGTTGCATCTACACTTGGATTTATTATTGCGCTATTTCCAATGGGACTCCCAATTCCTGCATGTCTATTTATAGCAATAGTTGCTATTACTAGATATGTTTCATTGGGCTCAATCATTGGTGTTTTATCTTTTGCACTTGAGATGTTAGTAGGTGCTTATTTTGGCTTGGTTCATTTTGAAGGAACAGAGCTTATAGAGGTACTTGTAATTTGCTGTTTTGTATCTGCTCTTTCAATTGGCTTGCATCATGCAAATATCAAGAGATTGCTCAATGGTAACGAAAATAAATTTTCATTTCATCCGGAGACTAGAAAATAATGGCTAGAATTAGTGTAATTGGTGCAGGCAGCTGGGGCATTGCCCTAGCTGTTATGCTTAATAAAAACGGACATGAGGTTAAGGTTTGGTCTCATCGTCAGTCACAAGTGGATCAGATGAATGATACACATACTAGTGACAAAATTAAGGGAGTCAGACTTCCTGAGTCTATGATGTTTACAGCTGATATAGAGGATGCAGTCAAGACTGCTGATGTTATTTTGATGGCTGTACCATCAAAGGCAACTCGTGAAACAGCGGAGAAAATCAAACCATTTGTTAATGATAATCAGATATTTATTACAGTAACAAAAGGTATCGAAGAGGATACTTTATATACTCAAACTGAAATTCTTGAAGATGTATTAGGCTCTGATAAGCAAATCTGTGTTTTATCTGGTCCAAGCCACGCGGAGGAGGTTGTTGTATTTAAACCTACTCTTGTGGTTGCAGGCTCTACAAATCGCCAGACATCATTGTTTGTTCAGAATTTATTTATGAATAAATATTTTAGAGTTTATTCTTCCCCAGACGTTAAGGGAATTGAAGTTGGTGCAGCTCTTAAAAACGTTATTGCCTTAGCAGCTGGAATGTCCGACGGCCTTGGATTTGGTGACAATGCTAAGGCAGCCCTTATTACAAGAGGAATCAAGGAGATTTCTGCCCTTGCTGTTGAAATGGGTGGCCAGGCTGAGACTTTGGCTGGTCTTACTGGAGTAGGTGACTTGATTGTTACTTGTTCTTCAATGCATTCTCGTAACAGAATGGCTGGTTTTTACATTGGCCAGGGAATGTCAAAGGACGAAGCGATGGAAAAGGTCGCAATGGTGGTAGAAGGTGTTTATTCTGCAAAAGCTGCAAAGAAGCTCGCAGAAAAATACAATATAGAGATGCCAATTGTAGAGGTTGTTAATGCTGTGTTATTTGATGGCCTAGCTGCAAAGGACGCAGTTTATGAGCTTATGACACGCTCTAAAAAGGACGAAACTTCAGAACTTGAGTGGTAATTCCTTTTATAAATGTGTCTGAATTGTTAAACTTTATTTTGTGGTTTATGTTCACTTGACTACTAGATAGTGTGGTGGTAGTATAATTCTATCAACACAATATCTAGTAGTTTTTTTTATTTAATTACTAAATATTGACAGAATATTTAAACAATAAGATTTACTTTTATCATAAACCCGGAGGTTATAATGAAAAGATTTGTAGTTAAAAAGGATGGGGCCCTTGAGCCATTTGATGTTCAAAAGGTTGTAGAGGCTGTTGGAAAGTCTGCTACACGTGTTCTTGTAAAATTTACTCCTGAGCAGGAGAAATTTATATGTCAATTTGTTGAGGAAAGAGTGGAGGAGCTTGGCCTTGAGAAAATTGAAATTTCACAAATGCATAATATTGTTGAGGGTGCTTTGGAACGTGTTAATCCAATGGTGGCAAAGAGCTACAGAGATTACCGTAACTACAAGCAGGATTTTGTACAGATGCTTGATGATGTTTATAAGAAGTCTCAGAACATCATGTACATTGGCGATAAGGAAAATTCAAATACCGATTCTGCACTTGTATCTACAAAACGTTCATTAATCTTCAATGAGCTCAATCGTGAGCTTTACAAGAAATTCTTCCTTACTACGGAGGAAGTACAGGCAATTCGTGATGGATACATTTATATTCATGATATGAATGCTCGAAGAGATACAATGAACTGCTGCTTATTTGACGTAAAGTCTGTTCTTGAGGGCGGCTTTGAAATGGGTAATATTTTCTATAATGAGCCAAAGAGTCTTGATGTTGCATTTGACGTTATTGGTGACATTGTTCTTTCGGCAGCTAGCCAGCAGTATGGTGGATTTACAATCCCACAGGCTGATCAGATTCTCGAGAAATACGCCCAGAAATCATTTGATAAATACATGGAAAAATATTTATCACTTGGTATTGACGAAGCAAAGGCTCACGAGGTCTCTATGGCTGAGGTTCAGCGAGAGATGGAACAGGGCTTCCAGGGCTGGGAGTACAAGTTCAACACAGTTGCCAGCTCACGTGGTGATTATCCATTTATCACAGTTACAATTGGCCTTGGCACATCTACATTTGCAAAGATGGCATCAAAGGCTTGCTTAAAGGTGCGCTCGATTGGACAAGGAAAACCAGGTTTCAAAAAGCCTGTATTATTCCCAAAAATCGTATTCCTTTACGACAAAGAGCTTCACGGACCAGGCAAGGAGCTTGAAGATGTATTTGAGGCAGGTATTGACTGCTCTAGAAAGACTATGTATCCTGACTGGCTTTCACTTACTGGTGAGGGATATATTGCAAGCATGTACAAGAAATATCACAAGGTTATTTCGCCTATGGGATGTCGCGCATTCCTTTCACCTTGGTATGAACGTGGTGGAATGACTCCTGCTGATGACAAGGACGAGCCAGTATTCATTGGACGATTTAATATAGGTGCGGTTTCATTACATTTACCAATGATTCTCGCAAAATCTCGCCAGGAATCGAAGGATTTCTATGAGGTCCTTGATTACTATCTTGAGATGATTAGAAAGCTTCACATTCGTACTTATGCTTATCTTGGAGAGATGCGTGCATCTACAAACCCGCTTGCGTATTGCGAGGGAGGTTTCTATGGTGGACACCTTGGCTTCCATGACAAGATTAAGCCACTTTTAAAGGCTGCAACAGCTTCATTTGGAATTACTGCATTTAACGAGCTTCAGGAGCTTTACAATGGCAAGTCCTTAGTTGAGGATGGAGAGTTTGCCCTTGAAGTCCTTAAGCACATCAATGAAAAGGTTAATCAGTTCAAGGAAGAGGACGGAAATCTTTACGCTATTTACGGTACTCCAGCAGAGAATCTTTGCGGATTACAGGTAAAGCAGTTTAGAAATAAATATGGAATAATTGAAAATGTTTCTGATAGAGAATACGTTTCAAATTCATTCCACTGCCATGTTACAGAAAATATTACACCAATTGAAAAGCAAGACAAGGAAGGTCGTTTCTGGGAGCTTTCAAATGGTGGAAAGATTCAGTATGTTCGTTACCCAATCAACTATAACCGCGATGCAGTAAAGACTCTTGTGCGTCGTGCTATGGAAAAGGGATTCTACGAGGGCGTAAACCTTTCCCTTTCATATTGCGATGATTGTGGACATGAGGAGCTTGAGATGGATGTATGTCCTGTTTGTGGCAGCAAGAATCTTACAAAAATTGACCGAATGAATGGTTATTTATCTTATTCTCGTGTAAAAGGTGACACTAGACTTAACGAGGCAAAAATGGCGGAAATCGCAGATAGGAAGAGTATGTAATGAATTATCATAATATAACTAAAGACGATATGCTTAATGGTGATGGCTTGCGAGTTGTTTTGTGGGTTTCTGGTTGTGATCATCATTGCAAAGAATGTCAGAATCCTATTACCTGGGATCCTGATGGTGGCCTTAAGTTTGATCAGGCTGCAAAAGATGAGTTGTTTGATGTGTTATCTAGAGATTATATTTCAGGAATCACTTTCAGTGGCGGCGACCCATTGTTTCCTGGAAATCGAAAGGAAGTGACGGAGCTTGCCCGGGAGATTAGGGAGAGATTTCCCGGCAAGACCGTCTGGCTCTACACTGGTTTCACATACGAAGAAATAAAATCTCTAGAAATTATGGAATATATCGATGTTCTGGTTGACGGAGAATTTGAAATTGATAAGATAGATTTGCAGGCTAAATGGAGAGGAAGTATTAATCAGCGTGTTATTGATGTTCCTCAAACTAGAAAGCTTGATCAAATCGTACTTCACGTTGACTAAAGGAGAATAATATTTTATGAATATCAATATTACAAAGCTTACTGATTCTGCAAAGCTTCCTGAGAGAGGTTCAGAGTATGCTGCAGGTTATGATTTGTTTGCAGATTTGACAGAAGAAGTAAGAATTGCACCCCATGAGACTGTAATGATTGGAACAGGACTTGGGATGGAAATTCCGGTAGGCTATTTTGGGGGAGTTTTTGCTCGTTCAGGATTGTCTGCAAAGGAAGGATTGAGACCTGCCAATTGTGTTGGCGTTGTTGATTCCGATTACAGGGGAGAGGTTAAAGTTGCTCTTCACAACGACAGTGAGGTTGAAAGAGTAGTTACACCAGCTGAAAAGATTGCTCAGCTTGTTGTAGTTCCATTCTTAGCTGTTGAGTTTTCTGAAGTTGAAAAGCTTTCAGATACAGCCCGTGGTGAAGGCGGATTTGGTTCCACTGGCAAACATTAAAATATACACTTTGGCGCCTGGATTTTCCAGACGCCTTTAGTGCTTTTATACTATATATTGAAAGAGAGTTAATTATATGGCAAAAAAGGTAAACTATGACGCTAGTTCAATATCTGTTTTAGAGGGACTTGAAGCGGTTAGAAAGCGTCCTGGAATGTACATAGGTTCAACCTCTAGAAAGGGTTTGAATCACTTAATATACGAAATTGTAGACAATTCAGTCGACGAGCATTTAGCAGGAGAATGTGACACTATTTTCGTTACTCTTGAAAAGGATGGCAGCTGTACTGTAGAGGATAATGGTCGTGGTATTCCGGTTGGAATGCACGCAAAGGGCGTTAGTGCTGCCAGACTTGTATTCTCAACTCTTCATGCAGGTGGAAAGTTTGATGATAGTGTTTACAAAACATCAGGTGGTTTGCACGGTGTAGGTTCATCTGTTGTAAACGCTTTATCTGAGTATATGGTTGTAGATATTTCTCGTGAAGGCTACGTTCATCACGATAGATATGAGCGTGGTGTTCCTACAGAACCTCTTGTGGATGGACTTCTTCCAAAGACAGGCAAGACAAATAAGCATGGTACAAAAATCAATTTCTTGCCGGATGCAGAGATTTTCGAGAAGACATACTTCAAAGAAGATGATATAAAGTCACGTCTTCATGAAACTGCTTATCTAAATCCTGGTCTTACAATTAATTATGCTGATTTACGAGGAGAGAATCCTGAGTACCTTACATTCCATGAGCCAGATGGTATCAAGGGATTTGTTAAGGAAATCAATAAAACTGCAGAAACTCTTCATGATGTTGTATATTTCAAAGGTGCAGCTGATGGGATAGAGCTTGAGATTGCATTCCAGTATTGCAATGAATTCAAGGAGAATATTCTTGGCTTTTGTAATAATATTTACAACTCCGAAGGTGGCACACACATCACTGGTTTTAAGACTGTTCTCACAACAGTGATTAATAACTATGCTAGAGAGTTGGGTATTCTCAAGGAAAAGGATGCAAATTTCACAGGCGCAGATGTACGTAATGGTATTACTGCTATTGTCTCTATCAAGCATCCGGACCCACGTTTTGAGGGCCAGACAAAGACAAAGCTTGATAATCCTGATGCGTCAAAGGCAACACAAAAGGTTTGCCAAGATGAGCTTATTCTTTTCTTTGATAGAAATTTAGATACATTAAAGGCTATTATTTCTTGCGCTGAAAAGAGTGCAAAGATTCGTAAATCTGAGGAAAAGGCAAAGACAAACCTTCTCACAAAGCAAAAGTTTTCATTCGATCAAAATGGAAAGCTTTCTAACTGTGAGTCAAGAGATGCCAGCATGTGCGAAATCTTTATTGTGGAGGGAGATTCCGCTGGTGGTTCTGCAAAGACTGCAAGAAGCCGTGCTACTCAGGCTATTCTTCCACTTCGTGGAAAAATCTTAAACGTTGAAAAGGCTCGTGAAGATAGAATCTACGGAAATGCAGAAATTAAGGCGATGATTACTGCATTTGGTACAGGTATTCATGAAGACTTTGATATTTCAAAGCTTCGTTATCACAAGATTATTATCATGACTGATGCCGATGTGGACGGTGCTCACATCGCAACTCTTATGTTGACATTCTTGTATAGATTTATGCCAGAGCTTATAAAGCAGGGATATGTTTACCTTGCTACTCCTCCACTTTATAAGCTGGAGAAAAATAAAAAGGTTTGGTATGCATATTCTGATGAGGAATTAAACAACATCCTTACTGAGGTTGGTCGTGATGGAAATA
>JAEEGH010017304.1_pt1 | contig 15386 bp, 11 predicted proteins | sample 9134181 | NCBI WGS metagenome assembly JAEEGH01 (sample SAMN16246544, study PRJNA631951) | gut metagenome | biome: gut microbiome; feature: rumen; material: DP-attached | host: Bos | place: Iran: Karaj | collected 2018-10 | reverse complement strand
GTATCCTGAATATGAAGAGTTGATTAATCCCTTATTTTGTCAGAGCGAAGAAATCAGTATAATGCTTGCGAAGTTGATAAAACAAATGAAGCTAAAAATAACATGCAAAGCTTGATGTTGTATTTCCCCTCGTCCCCTCGTCCCCTCGTCCCCTTGTTCCCTCGTTCTCTTGTTTCCAAGAAAGGTTAAGAAATGCAGGTTACATCATTCGCTCCGGCTTCAATTGGTAATATTAGCGTAGGTTTTGACGTTCTAGGAGCTGCTGTTGCTCCAATTGACGGAACCAAATTAGGTGATACTGTTACTGTTCGCAGTTCCGATGAGTATTCATTTGAAATGACTGGTCCTTGGTGCAGTAAACTAGCTGATTTAAAAGAATCTGGCAAAAAGAATCTTGTTCAGGCTTGTGCTGAATATTTCTTAGAACAGCTCCCAGAAGATAAAAGGAAAACCTTTAAAGTTGAATTGTTTAAGAATATGCCTGTCGGCAGCGGGTTAGGTAGCAGTGCTAGTTCTGTAGTTGCCGCTTTTTCTGCTTTGAATCAATTCTTTGCTAAGCCTTTTGATGATAAAGAACTATTGTTGATGATGGGAAAACTAGAGGGCAGTGTCAGCGGTTCTGTGCATTACGATAATGTCGCACCAGCATTTTTAGGTGGCATACAGTTGATGACTCTGACGCAAAGTCAGATTTGTGTTCCTGTTCCTTCTTTCGATAATTGGTACTGGGTTTTGGCTTATCCCGGAATCTCTCTTGCGACTTCAGAAATGCGGGCACTTCTTCCTCAAAAATATGAAAGAAGCACAACAATAGAATATGGTAGAAACCTCGCAGCCTTTGTTCAGGCTTCTTTTACAAAAAATGAAAAACTTGCAATAGAAGTTCTAAAAGATGTTTTGGCTGAACCATATAGAAAATCTAAGATACCTGGTTTTGAAGACGCAGTTAAGCAAATGAGTGAGATTGGTATGTTGGTTTCCGGAATATCTGGCAGTGGACCGACGATGTTTTCTATTACAGATAGTTTAGAAAAAGCCAAAGAAGCGAAGAAAATACTTAAACGAAATTATGTTCAGAATTCTGAGGGATTTGTACACATTTGTAGGATTAAATAATATATAAATAAAAAAATATGTTATAATAGCAAAATCATGAAATTATATAACTCTAAAACAAAAGAAATTGTCAGTTTTGTTCAAGCTGTTAAAGACGGTTTAGGCAAAGAACGCGGTCTTTATTGCCCTTCTTATATACCTATTCTCAGAAATATGGATGAACTGCTTGAAATGCCATTTGTTATGCGCAGTCAGAAGATTATGCGCTCTTGGCTTGAAGAAGAATTAGGCGGTGCTAAGGTTGATGAATTAGTCCGCAAGGCTTTTACATTCATGCCTCAGCTTGTCAGGGCTACTCCGAGAATGTTTGCTTTAGAGCTTTATCATGGCCCTTCTCTTGCTTTTAAAGATTTTGGTGCACGCTTTATGGCGCAGTGTCTTGCTCTTTTTGCCGGCAAAGATAAGATTACTATTCTTACTGCTACGTCTGGAGATACAGGGGCTGCTGTTGCAGATGCCTTTTATGGCTTGAACAATATTAGAGTTGTAATTCTCTATCCAAAGAATAAAATAAGTCCTTTACAGGAAAAACTATTTTGTACTTTAGGCAAGAATATAAATACCTTAGCTGTTGATGGTGATTTTGATGCTTGTCAGAATCTTGTTAAGACAGCTTTTGAAGATGAAGAACTCAAGAGCAAGCTTAAGTTAAACTCAGCAAATTCTATAAATATTAGCAGACTTATGGCTCAGGTTTGTTATTATTTTGAAGGTGTAGCTAGATTCCGTGAAGTATATGGCAAAAATGTCCTTCCGGTTGTTTCTGTTCCCTGTGGCAATTTCGGAAATTTGACAGCAGGGTTTTATGCTAAGGCAATGAGTCTGCCAATAAAACGTTTTGTTGCTGCTACCAATGCCAATGATACTGTTCCTAGATTTTTAAAGAATTCTGTTTGGGAACCACATAAAACCGTTGCTACTATGACTAATGCTATGGATGTTTCTGAACCGAGCAATTGGGAACGGGTCATGGAACACTTCAAAAAAATGCAGGTTCATGCTATAGGAAATAATTGGCAGATGAATGAAGCTAATATACAGGGTATTTCTATAACGGAAGAACAGACTATTGCCGCAATGAAAGCTTTGCATAAGCAAGGATATGTTGCTGAACCTCATACCGCTTTGGCTAGTTGTGGCTTAAGCAAGTGTCTCAAAGCAGATGAAGCAGGAATCTTCCTTTCTACTGCACATCCAGCCAAATTTAAAGAAAAAATTGAAGAAGTTCTTGGTATTCAAATTTTCTTGCCAGAAAAACTGAAAAAAGCTTCTGAAAAAAAATTATTGTCAGAAGATATGCCTGTTGATTTTTCTGTTTTAAGAAAATACTTACTTGCTTAATTCGTTTTTTTCAGAAAGAGTAGTTATTTAATACAGCTATATTAATTAAAAAATAGTAGAAATGATTACTTTTTCTGTTTTATTGTTCTGACGGTATGTAAACTGTGAATAATAGGAAAATATAATTGCTTACAAGCTTTAAGAAGAATTATAAAATATATATTCAAAAATGCTTATCAGGTTTTGTTATATTTTTCTGTTTCATTTTTTTCCCTGTTTTTCTTGCTTATACTATATTAGATGCATATTTCGTCTCGAATTTAGAAAAAATAAAAACTGCTAAATTATATGAGATGGATAATCACATTGATTATCTTAATAAATATTCAAATAATTATAAATATTTTCATTATCTACTTTCTTCTATATCTGATTTTGCTCAAAAAGCAAAAAATCCAGAAGAATATTTAAAAATTAATATTGATAATCTTAGAACAAAATATCCTGGTGGTTTTCAATTTTATGTGTGGGATAATAAAGGTAAAGTCATAAAAGATATAAGTGACAAGACAAGTTATGGTTATGTGTTGACTAAGATATATGAAAGCCTTTATGAAGTAACAAATGCTGTAATAATAAATCCTAATATTAAAATATCAACTCTTAAAACAGTTAAAAAGAATATAAATATTTTGCAAAGATTTTTTGGAAGGATTTTTATTCCTGAAAACCTTAAAAAACCTGTATATAACGGTAAAGATTCCGGTCCTTTAATGACAGATTTAGGTTATGATTATTCTTTTGTTTGGTTTTCTATTAAAGAAAAGGTCAGCTTTTTATGCTTTATTTCAAATAAGTTAATAAATGATTATAATGGATTAAAAAAAATCTCGTCTCTTTTAAGCAAGAATACTGATATCATTTATGGCTTTTCTAAAAGCCCTGATTATGAAAAACCTGTTAGTAATTTCCCTGAGATATATAAATCAGAACTTGCATTAGCATTAGCTTCCTTCGAAAATGGAGGAGATAATTTCTTTGAAAACGATAAATCTCTTGTAAAAATGTTTATGCCTCAACCGAACGTAAGAACGTTCTGTTTTATGCCTAAATTAGATGAAGCTTGGAATTATAAAGAATTAAGAAATATTTGTCTTGGATTGTTCTTTTTTATTTTATTATTGATTTACTCTATACTAGGTTTTCGGTTTCTTTATAAAAAGCATTTTTTCTCAATCAGTTGGAAGCTTACAACTCTGTTTCTTATTGCAAATCTTGTTCCTATTTTCATTTTGGTTTTTATTGCAACAAAATATATAGATAATAAGAAAATCTCTTTAAAAAATGAAATAACAGATGAATTAGAAAGAACTTTGCGAGATTTTGATTTGCAGTATAATTATTCTTTTGAAAAGGTAACATCAAAAATTAGTTCTATTGTAGATGGCATTTCCCAGAAAATCGGTAATGAATCAATAAGAGAGACTGAAATTAATAGTATTATTTCTTTGTTTGACAATCAGACTCCATCAGCTCTATTTCTAATTGCTAGTAGCGGTGAAATATTGGTTTCTAAAAAGGGTGAAAATATCACTACTTTTTCTTCTAGTTTTGTATCAACTCTAGGCAAAATATCTTTGGATTATTTAAATAATAAATACACTCCAAGTAAAAATATAAAAGAAACAGATGTGTTTGCTTCTGTCTTTGATGTTGAGACTTCTGTGTTCTATAGGTCATTCTTAAAAAATATCGGCAATGTCAGAGTGTTTTTTTTAGGTCATCTTCAACAGTTATTCTTCTTTTATACTTTTGGTAGTAAAGATAAAAACAATAATAATTATTTGTTGATGCTCATATGGAACAATGAAATATTCCAAAAAATATTTTTGGATGAAAACTATAATAAACTTTGTAAATCCTATTTTGGAGCCAATTTTTATTTAAATACCAGTATAGAAAATTCTTTTTATGGTTCATCAAATATAAAGAATAAAATAGATTCGATTATAGAAAAGAAATTGGGAAATTCAGATAAGATTACAGGAAATATAGAAATAGATGGCAAAAACAATATTTATATCTGTTTAAAAGGTAAAAATCTTGAAAATGTAACTATGATGGCTGTTTACCCAGAATATCTGATAAATAAAAATATTTACTCATATATTTTACAAGTTATATTTTGGGCTATTATCAGCTTGATGCTTACAATTATTATAGGGCAGCAACTTTCTTTACAGTTTTTAAAACCAATTGACAATATTGGGAAAGCTGCTAATGCTATAAATGAACATAATTTTTCTTATAGGGTTCCTGTTGCTGATAAAGATGAATTTGGTCGCTTAAGTCAAGTATTTAACCGTGTTATAGAAGGATTAGAAGATTTTGAAGTTGCAAAAATCGTTCAAGAGAGTTTATTGCCAGGAAATCATTTTAGTGCTGGAGAATTTGATATTTTTGCTAGAACTGTTGTTATGACGACGTTAGGTGGAGATTACTATGATTGTTTTAAAATAAATGAGAATTACCTTGGAATAATTATAGGAGATGTTGCAGGACATGGTATTCCTGCCGGATTAATGATGGCTATGGCTAAATCTGCTGTTTTATCTGCCCCTGAAGAAGTGAAAATTGATCCGTCAGCTTTAACAAGTAGACTTCATAAAATGTTTTTTTCTATTAAAAATGAGCGTTTGAAACGTATGATGACTTTTCAATATTTTGTTTTAAATATAAAGGAAGGACATTTTATTTATACTAATGCTGGACATTGTTTCCCTATAGTTGTTGATAATAATGACAAAAAAGCCTTTTTTATGGATTATATTGCCACACCTTTGGGAATTGGTCCTAGATGTCGTTGTAAAAATCAGGAATTTGATTTGAAAAAGGGTCAGTCTTTGGTGCTTTATACAGACGGAATTGTTGAAGCCAACAATGCTGAAAAAGAACAATTTGGTTATGATAGGTTTTTAGATTGTCTTCCTAAAAACTATGATTTAAATCCTGAAAGCTTTTATTATAATTTATATAATAAAGTTTATAAAAAATGGATTGCAGCAGTTGATGATGATTTAAGTCTAATACTGATAAACAGAGTATAATATGAGTGAGGATAACAAAATAATTAAATCTGATAATGATAAATATTTAAGATTTTTTCTTGTTATTTTTTGTTTTGTAGGTATACCTGCTTTTATTTTGTCATATTCTGTTTACAGATACTATCAGACAAATGAAGAACAAATAATCAATAATTTAAAGACCTATGCTCAGAATGTAAGCAGTGAGTTGAGACGTAATGCAGATGCAGAAAGATATTTTTGCCGTATTTTTAATGAATATAATTTTAACGAAATAAATAATCCAGATTCTAATATTGAAAGTTGTATTAATTATTGTAAAAAGAATAAAGAAAGATACGGAGATAAAATCGACTTTGTTGTATTAACAAATGAAGGTGAAATAAAATACAATTCTAATTCGAGTTATTATAGTCATCCTAAGGAAATATGGCATAAAGCTTATCATTTTGTTAAATTCAATTATGCTAAGATTCCTGAATTAATAGGCAAAGGGGAAAGCGGAAATGTTAATGCATTAAAAGAAATATTTGGCTTTCAAACAATTTATAGAAGCGTAGATGCTCTTTATAACGAAAACGTTTATAGCCTTGTATGGGGTGATTATACTGGTAAAATTCCGCCTGGTGCCGTATATTCTTTTAAATGGGGCGGTTTTTTTGTTTTTATTTCTAAAGAATTGTTAAAAGAAGCAACTCACTTAAAATACTGTTTATTAGATTATTTCTTGAATACAAATGCAACTTTGGGTTTATATAATTCCAAAGATTTAAATAAATTATTTTGGTCAAATAAAACTATAGATAATGAACATGAAGTTAGAGAGTTATTGGATGATATTAATCTAAATAATAAAAACTTTATTGAAGCAGATAATTATTATTTGTATAAACAGACTTTAACTAATAATTATAATTTATTTCTTTTTTCTTTAAAGGGAAACAATAATCTAAATCTTATATTAAAATCATTATTGGCCTTTTTTATTTATTTTGTCTTTTCTTGGCATATAATTAAATATTTTCGAAATACAATTATTTTAAAAATTCCAGGTGATGCTTCTATTAAGTTGAAAATAGCTTTTTTATTCGCCTTTGCTACTATTATTCCACTTCTTTTATTTGCTGTTATTTCTCATGAATATGAGATTTATAAAAGGCAGGCATTAATAAAAGAAGCCAAAGTTTGGTCATCAGAAAATCTTTTAAGTATTGAACAACGCTATCAATCATATCTCAAAGCATTATCCAATAATTTTGATAAATTGGTTTTAAATTACAAAAAGAATCTGAAAGATAATGTTCCTTCTATTGAATTAGTTAAAACAATATGTAGAGACTTTTATAATTATGATATAAACGACATTTTTATGGTAGCTAGTGAATCTCCTTATATTATTGCTAATGAAGGTGTTTTTAAGTATTCAGGTCCTTTAGATGCTCTTCAATTTGATTTATCACAAAGTATTTTGAATCCGGAACAAAGAAAGACTGAACCAGATAAGCTTGTAGAATTCTTAGAAAAATGGAAATTTAATGACTATAGATTTATAATTATTATAGTTAAAAAGATTATTAGTTATATAACCGGCAATGAAATTTCCGGGGCTGTAATGAGTAAATTGGAAATCATTGCTGAGGGTTTTATGCAAAAACCGATTTCCGAAATAATATATAATTTTATAGAAATGGAAAATGAGGGAATTATTAAGGAATGGGGTTATGGAAATCGAGTATTCTTGGCTTATTTAAACTTTATTTCTATTCATGATGAATCTTTTCCTGATTATATAATGGTCACTTCCTGGTGGCCTGAAGATCTTCAAAGAAAGTTTGTTTGGGATATTTTTATTAAATTGAATCGAAATACTAATGGTTTTAAATATATTGCATTTGAAAGATATAAAAGGCTTTTTGTTCCACAGTTTTATAGTGGTAATGCAGAATTGGAAGCTTTTGCAAAGAGAGCTTCTGAAAAGCCTAGCGATGAATTAGAAACTATTAACTATAACGGAGAAACTTATATAGTTGTAAGTCTATTGGGTAAAGGTCTTGATAAATATAGTTTTATTGGGCTTTATCCTTTACGTAATGTCGATAATGAGATAAATCAGCAAAAATCATTACTATGGCTGCAAGGATTGCTAAGTCTTATATTATCTATGGGGTTAGCTCAGTTAATATCTAAAAGCTTTATTAAACCGCTGCTTATATTGCAGGATGGGGCTTTAGCCATAGAAAACCGTAATTTTAAACATCAACTCTCGGGATTGGCTGCTGATGAATTTGGTGAAGTAGGTCACATATTTAATCATGCTATGGTTGGATTGCAGGAACTTGAAATAGCTAAAATAGTTCAGGAGAGCATGTTTCCAAAACCAGAATTTAAACAGGGAAAATTTACAATTTATGGTAAGTCTGTGACCATGATTGATGTTGGCGGAGATTATTTAGACTTTTTCAAAGTCGATGATAATAGTTTTTCGGTCCTTGTAGGTGATGTTGCGGGGCATGGAGTAGGGGCTGCTGTAATTATGGCTATGGCAAAAGCTGCTATACTTAATGCAGGAGAAGCTTTACATTCTCCTGCAGCTGTTCTGAATCAGCTTCATAAAATTATACTTGCTGCAAAAAGTTCCAAACAAAAGAAGATTATGACATTTCAGTATCTTTATATTAATTCTGAAACTGGTGAAGGGGTTTACGGAAATGCTGGTGGTTGTTCCCCCTGCTTAGTAAGGCATTCTGAGCAAAGTGTTCAGGAAATTAAAATGGCAGCACCTGTTTTAGGAGCTTTTAAAAAGGCTGTTTACAAAGAAATGCCTCTGAATTTAAAGCCAGACGATGCCGTTGTTTTCTATACAGATGGTATTGTTGAATGTAAAAATAAAAATGGTGAAATGTTAGGTTACGAAGGTTTGAAGAAAGTCTTGTTAGATTGTTGGGCTGACAACCCAGAAACTTATTATAATAATATTTATAAAGCTTATTTAGGTTATGTGGGAGAGAATGCTGAAGCTGGCGATGATTTGACTTTTGTCATTCTGGTTTATAATGCTGAATGATTTCCTGCTTCTAGTTTTTTTTCATTAATCAAGTTATTTTTTTTACACAGATATTAACTTCGATACAATATCAAAAGATTTTTTCAATGAAGAATAATTATTTGTGTAAGTTGATGTAATCAAAAATATTATAAATTTAGCAACCAATTTACTATTAAAGCTATGGTACAAAATGCTGCTGGAATCCATATTAGTTTTTCCATAAAAGGAGTATAGCCTGAAATACCAACTCTTAATAGATGTAACCTCAATGGAATTTGTAAAAATACCACTATAAAAAGAGGTATTCCTAGTTTGTGATATTTATAAGAATTGTCAATGTCGCCATGAGCAAAGCTGACAAAACTTCTTGTTAATCCGCAACCAGCACAGGGCTGGTTATAGATTAATCTATGCAGACACAATACTGGAGTTTTAAAACCAAATAGGACTACTCTATCGTCTTGCGAGGTTCCAGGTTTCATTAAAAAAGCTAATAATACAATAGAAGCCGCAAAAAAGAGCTGTAACCATTGAGTTTTTTTAAACTCTACGTCTTTCATCTAGCTGTTGAAGTAGCTTTCATCAAAAATCCTATGAACATTGAGACAAGGCAACCAATAAGTAATTTTTTCCCTCGTTCAGTTTTTCCACTAGAAAAATAAATAGCGCTTTGTATTATGCCTATAACGGGACAACACAAAATACCTATCCAGTCTGTTACAGACAAATTGTTATCTTCTGAAAAACTATTGTTATTGTTAGCTTGTTGTGCTAGTCTATCAGATTCATTTTGATACTCTCCGCAGTGTTTGCATTTTCTAGCACCACGCATAATTGGTTCTTTACAAAAACGACAAGGCACCATATTCGCATTATTTGCCCCAGGGCTTGACATATTTCTGTTATTACCAAATGAGTTTTGACTGTTCCCAAATCCTCCAGTTCTATTATTCCCATAATTAGAACCACCTAGACTTGGACTACCACCATAATTTGAATTACTATTGTTGTAGCTGCCAGAACTAGAACTTCTCAAATTTCCGCTAGATAAAGAATTACAAGAAAGAGAGTTGCATCCGCCATCTTTTTGCCAACATTCTTCATGGTTAATACTTTGGCATTTAGGGCAGATATGTATCAAATCGCCTAAGGATATTTCGCGTTTACAAATTGCACAACTTTGTCCTTCATATTTTCGATTAGCTTTAATGACATCATTTCCTATAGGCATAATTAATACTCCTCTTTTTTAAGCTTATATTAAAGATAATTACATTTGGCAATTAACGCAAGTATAATTATTTGTCCCCGGTATTTTTTTCATGTGGTCTAAGCAAACTGTTTTACCACATTTAGAACAGGTTATATAACAATCATCACAGACGTTGTTCCCACATATGTAACAGGTTTTTGAATGACTTAAACAGACTTCTGCTTTACATAGTGAGCACTTGTTTATACAGTTGGCACAAACAATTTGGTTACATATAGAACATTTGCCAGTTACACATTTTAAACAAATAACCTTACCGCATTCACTACAAGTAAAAGCACAGTTAATACATATTGGGTGATGAGACGAACAAAGAACTAATTCAGAACCTTTAACGGAATCTCCACAATTTGCACATTTGGTTATAGAATCGTCTGTAATTGATTTCATCTCAGATTCAGAAATCGTATTATTGCTGTTTTCAAAATATGAACTAAAGTCAGTTTTATCTGTAGGAAATTTCATTCGATTCTTGTCTGCCCATTGTGCTGCTTCTCCATTCAAAGGACTTTTTAAATTGTAACTTTGATAAGCGAGCATTTCAGCAATTCTAATCACAAGATGAGGCAAAGATTCTCCTACAGCCCAGTGGTCGCCAATACAAATAGCATGGGGTGCGATATTAGGATGGAAAACAGGCGTCAACATTCTGCATTGAGGAGCTTGTCTTGGATAAGTCGCTGTTAGGTATATTTCAGCTGTATGTGTATTTTTAAAAGATACTGAACCTTTAGGAGTCATAACAAGACTATTAACATCAAATTCTATTTGATACTTATCTGGCGGATTTCCAGAAGTTTGTATAATTCTTATTTTTCCTGTATTAGGAAAAGCATCACACATTTTCATATAATCAGATTGTAAACGCTTATCTCTTATGCTCATAATATTTACCTTAAATTATTCTGTTATTATTTTTAATAAATCAGTATCTAAAGTTTTTATTAATTCATCTATAGCAATAGAAAAATTAAGACCTTCTGTTTTTGCTTTTTCATAAATCCAGGTATTAATTCCGACTAAGTTACCTTTTTCAGAATAGAGACCACCACCAGAATTGCCATGATTTAAAGGAGTTTGTATTTGAATTACAGATATTTCATATTTTCCTATTTCTTTGTTTCTAAAACTTGAAACAACACCTTCTGTATAAGTCCAGTCTAATCCCATTGGGTTACCTATCGCAAAAACTTTTTCACCCATTTTAATATCATTAGCAGAACCTATTTTTACAGAGCTATTATAGTTTTTGGGGGTTTCGCAACAAATTAAAGCTAGGTCTATTCCTTCAGGAGCAACCCAAAGAATTTCACTTTTTTGGGTATCGGCATTATAAAATGTTACAGATAAATTTTTGGCTTTTCTCTTAGCTTCATCAAGAGAAGCAACCATTGAACCACCTGTCAGAACGTGGACGTTAGTTATTATATAAGTTTTTGACTCTTTGTTTTTAACAACAACGCCTGACCCCATAGATTCACTTAAGCCAAAACCAGACTTAACACAAACATTTGACTTCAATGGTTCCTGTATGTGTGCGGCCGCTTTTTCTATGCCTTCTGCAATTCTTTTTTTATTTACTTCTTTTTGAGGAGTATTTTTAAAATATTCCAAATATGTTTGATAATTTAATACAAATTTGGTAAAACCTCCCAAAATAGTAAAAATACTAAAAGCAAGAGCTATAAAAGCGAGATAACTACCTCGAAGCTTTTTATAGTTATTAAATAACCCCAAAGAAATATTAGAAAAAATAACGCTAATAGAACCACCCGCAAAAACAATTATATAGAAAAGTTTTACTGCTGTAGTTTCATTAAAGAACCACAAAACAAAAGAAATTGAAAACACAAGAATTGAAAAAATTAAAGAAAAAATTGCCATACGAGAAAATGGTTTGATTCCTTTATCCATTTCTTTAATCAGGTATTCAGTAGGATTCTTTATGTTCTCAGGAACAGCAATTACTTCACTTACTTCTTCTTTTGTAAGAACTATATCTGTTTTTTCAAAATGTGGGGAAATACTTCTGCATTCTTCGCTACCGCAACCATGTTCTTTATAACAGATTTCGTGTGCATAAGACCCGCAATATTCACATTCTACCACATACTCGCCTGTTCTTAAATTTCTATTGCAAACAGAACATGATTTTCCATTTAGAGTTTCATCTATAATAATCTTTTTCATATTTTTATTTATATAATAACCTGTTCAAAAGGAATATTATTATTAGCAATATCCAAAATGCGGAAATCGCCGTATTTGCGTAATGTAATATTTTCAATTCATTAGGTAGCCTTTTCATTTTGAAAATCCAGTTATCAGAATACAAAGCAAAAAGATTTAATGGTAAAGTAAAAATAGCAAAACAACCTATAAAGCTAAAAAAACTTTGTATAAATAACTTTATTCTAACACTTTCTAATTCTTTTCCATCATATATTCTGTTTTGCCATTCTTCTCTTGTCATAGGTTTATCGGTAGGAAATTCTGCTTTACAAACACGACAAATAATGGCATTGGACATAATCATAGAACCACATTCAGGACATTTTTTTTCTGAAGTCCAACCTTCAACATATGTATCGGAAGGAGCGTAATCTGCTTTTTTTATATCAGGAGCAGCAGCACAACCATAAATACCGCATCCTCCCATTTCTTTCCAACAATCATGGTGATAAGGTAAATTACACTCAGGACACAAAACAATAGATTCACCGTTGATAATTCCTGAACCACAAATAGAACAAGTTTTGCCTATTTCATTGTCTGTGGCGTCAAAAGGCGAAACATTATAATGCTTCTTTATTGGCTTCTTAACAGAAGTCATTTTATTTGGCAACATAGCTTATCTTCTTTCTTTTTGCTGAAACTCTAATATACTTTGTCCAACGATAACCGTATCATTTTTTTCAAGTATTTTACTTCCATTTATTTTTTCCGAATTAACATAAACACCTTTACCTTGGCTAGAATCAATTATTTCATATTTGCTACCTTTTTTCTGTATTTTAGCATGAGTTGGCATAACGTTTGGATCTTTGAAAATATATATATCGCTTTTGGGAGAACTTCCTATTAAAGTTGGATTATGATAGATAACAAACTGTTTGCCTCTTAAGGGACCAGATTTCATTACTATCCAAACATCTTTAGCCATGTTTTCGACAAGACCGACAAAAAGACCTATCATTAAGCCTAAAATAGTAAAACCTACTCCTCGACTTAATCCACCTTGAAGAGAATCAGTAAACATTTCGGCCAACCGCCCTACAGGATCAAACACAAAGCCTCCGATAAATCCGCCAATTAAGCCACCAATTAAGCCATTAATTTTTAATTTATTTGATTTATTTACGAAACCAGGAATTATACCTATTGCAGCTCCATATAGAGCCCAAGCAGGTGCTCTCGCTATCATAAAAAGAATCATTGAAACAATTTTCGGTTCATTAGTCCTTAATTCTGGAAATAATGACACCGCAGAAAGAGCAACTATATATAGTAATATACTATAAAAGATGTTTGCTATGAAATTAGAAGCAATTCCTAATACTAACCCATATCCTAAGCCTATTGCTCCATTTCTGGCTGTCTTTGCTAAATTTCCAGACATTAATGCATCTATAGAGCTAATTAAAAAACCTAACCCCATTGCTACAACTGTAAGTAACCACATCATAGGCGAATCCTTTTCAGTTTTGGAAACATATTCTATGATTCCCCAACCGAAGAAAGCGGCAATAAATCCACAAACCGCAGTATAAAACACCGGGTTTAAGAAAATATTGTTTTGAACGGGAATTCGTTCTGATTTATTAAGATCTTGCTTCGACTCTTTTTCTTCTTTTATCCTGTTGTTAACATACTCAGAGTTTAATTCATGCTTATTAATAACAATTAAATCATTATTTTCCATAAGAACTCCTCAATTAGTTTTGAAATATCCAAGGATATCTTTCTTTTACCGCCTTTTGCGATTCGGCTGGATATAAATTCAAAATATATTCAAGAGTTTTTCTTGCTTCTTTGAGTCTTGTCTCATTTACTGGTTGAGCAGATAAAGAAGTAAGATAAGGCTCTAATTGTATCAATATACTTGTTGCAACCATTTCTTTCATTTGTAACATCTGTTCTTCTGCATTTGCCTGAATATCTATATTTCTATTAGATATTTTCTTTAACAGATTTAATGCAGAATCACTCTTAGCCTTTGATTTTTTATAAACATTTCTTAAATTATTAGCAATAAATTGATTAAATTGCTTAACTGAATTCAAATCTATAGTGGCTGTTGCAGGATAATTATCTGCATTTTTTACATACTGCTCTAAGACCATAATAGTCTCAGATAATTCATTTGAAATAGATTCTTCCATAGCCCATGAAGTAATAATATCTCTGGCTTCATGTTGAGCAGCAACAGTTCCAGCATTAGTAGATACTCTTATATAAAAAAGGTTTGCTAGTAGTAAACCAATGTTAATACATAAAAAGTAATAAAAATAATGTTTATAAATACTATTATCAGACTCTTCTTTATCAGATGATTCTATTTCTTGAATCACAGAAACCTGATCATCTGTTTTATCTGTTTCTATATAGGTTTCTTCTCCACCGACAGTACCTATAGTTAGAGAAATTAGTTCTTTTCCGGCCCAACATTTTTTTAAAGGTCTGATTTTGCCATCTTGCCAAGCAAAAATACCGTTTTGAGAAGCTTTAGGGTCTACTACCATTGCAATTTGATATGGCATGTTAAAGAAATAATCTTGAATAAATTTATCCATATCAGATAAGAAAATACCAAAACCAGGATGGGTATGATACCAACCAATAATAGAATAATCAGGGTATTTATCTTCTCTTATTTTATGAATATAATCCCAAGTTTCCGGAGTAAAAGAAACATTAACTCCGGAATTTTTAGCTTTTTCCCCTCTTATACTACCGCAAACATAAAGATAATTACCTAAAACATCAAAACGAACCTCTCCTATTAACACACCACATAACTCAACAGATGTTGTTTCTGTAGAATGGGCTTGTATTTCTTTATATACATCCTCTTCAATGTAAACTCTTGGATCTGTGGTAAATGTGGCAGGGAAAGGAATGTTTTTTTCAGGGCTAGGCGAAAAACCTTTATGAAAATCTAATTTATTATTTTCAGAATTATCTTTATTCTGCTTTTCAGGCTCGGTAATTTTATGGTCCTCTTTCTTTTTTTTGCTCATATTAATACCTATTTATCTACGCCATCTAGAATAAAATCTCTATCTCCATCTAAAAGATAATATTTTCTTCTATCTCCACAATGGCCAATGATTACGTCAAAAAATGGAATACCTAATTCGTTTAAAGTTTTATTTTTATATACTTCTGAACCATCAAACCTATGGGTCAGTATTGGAAAGCGAGGCTTTTTACAAGTTGGGCAAATAGAATCGGCTTCGGTAACCTTTCCGACCGAAGCATGAAATTCTTCTGTAGTAAAACAGTTCCCACAAGAAAAACCTGTTATTACTTCTTCGCGTATTTCTAATTCCGCTTCATCTCCCAAATCTTTTTTTACAATTTG
>JAEEGH010017302.1_pt1 | contig 15388 bp, 8 predicted proteins | sample 9134181 | NCBI WGS metagenome assembly JAEEGH01 (sample SAMN16246544, study PRJNA631951) | gut metagenome | biome: gut microbiome; feature: rumen; material: DP-attached | host: Bos | place: Iran: Karaj | collected 2018-10 | reverse complement strand
TCGAAAAGCTCTTCGACACGAGGAAGACCGGTCGTAATATCTTTGTTGGAAGCAACACCACCGGTGTGGAAGGTTCGCAGTGTGAGCTGTGTACCAGGTTCACCGATGGACTGAGCGGCGATGATGCCGACAGCGCTGTAAAGATCGACGAGTTCATTGCGGGCCAGATCTCGGCCGTAGCACAGCTGACAGATGCCCTGTCGAGACTGGCATGAAAGCGGAGATCGGACATTGACACGATGGATGCCGGCTTCAATGATAGCCTGAGCGATCTCATCAGTGATCTCATTATTGCGTTCGACGATGATCTCACCAGTTTCAGGATTGACCACATCGCTTGCGGCATAACGGCCGGAGATACGTTCATTGAACGGAGGAAGGTTCCTGTTGTCACCGGGATCGTCGATCCAGATACCCAAAGTATCGCCGCAGTCATGTTCTTTGACGATGACGTTCTGGGTAACATCGACAAGTCGTCGGGTCAGGTAACCGGAACCGGAAGTTCGAAGAGCGGTATCGGCAAGACCTTTTCGGGCACCGTGGGTAGAGATGAAGTACTCCAGGGTGGTAAGGCCTTCTCGTAAGCTGGATACGATGGGGAAGTCGATGATGTCACCGGAAGGATTGGTCATAAGACCTCGCATACCGGCCATCTGAGTGATCTGGGAGATGTTACCTCGGGCACCGGATTTGAACATGACGGCGATGCTGTTGGTAGAGTGTTTCTTCATCAGTTCATCGACACAGTTCTCAATACTGGAGTTAGTTTCTCTCCAGTTGTTGACACTGCTTCGGTATCGTTCCTGTTCGGTAATGAAACCGTTCTCGAACTGTTCAGTGATAACGTTGTTGTTTTCTTTAGCTTTATTGATGATGGAATCCTTCTCGCCGGGGACAAGGACGTCACACATGGCGATACTGATACCGGAAACAGTAGCATACTTGAAACCGGTAGCTTTGAGACCATCGAGCATGACGGACAATGAAGCATTGTCCTTGAGTGCAGCGTAGCACTCAACGATAAGGTTCTTGATGGCACCCTTGCTCATCTCGCGGTTGACGAAAGGAATACCGGCAGGAACGATCTCATTGAAGATGATTCGTCCGGCAGTGGTCTTGATCCTCTTGTGTTCAGGATCGCGGTCATTGCGGACGATGATCTCAGCCTGAAGGTCGATGAGATCGAGATCATATGCCAGTTTTACGTCTTCAAATCGAGCATAAAGAGTACCTTCGCCCTTTGCACCCTTCTTAACAAGGGTCAGGTAGTAACAACCCAAGACCATATCCAGTGAAGGAGTGACGGAAGGATCACCGCTGGAAGGCAGGAGCATGTTATTAGTTGAAAGCATCATCTCGCGGGCTTCGCGGACTGCTGCGTTGGACAGAGGAACATGGACAGCCATCTGGTCACCATCGAAGTCAGCGTTGAAGGCTGAACAGACGAGAGGATGGAGTCGGATAGCGCCGCCGTCGATGAGTACGGGTTCGAAAGCCTGGATGGACATTCTGTGAAGTGTAGGAGCTCGGTTGAGGAGGACCGGTCGTTCCTTGACCACTTCTTCGAGGACATCATAGACTTCGGGCTTTGCTCGGTCGACGAGTCGCTTTGCGCTCTTGATATTGGCTGCCTTGTCTTCCATGACAAGCTTATGCATGACGAAAGGCTTGAAAAGTTCGAGGGCCATTCGTCGGGGAAGACCGCACTGATGGAGCTGTAACGAAGGACCGCAGACGATAACGGATCGGCCGGAATAGTCGACTCGTTTACCAAGGAGGTTCTGTCGGAACCTACCCTGCTTACCGCGGAGCATATCGGATAATGACTTAGCTTTATGATCGCCGCTGACAGAGACAGCACGGCCGCGTCGGCCGTTGTCGATCAGGGAGTCGACGGCTTCCTGGAGCATTCGCTTTTCATTGCGGATGATGATGGAAGGAGCGTTGATCTCCATGAGGTGTCGCAAACGATTGTTTCGGTTGATGACACGTCGGTAAAGATCGTTAAGATCGGAAGTAGCCCATCGGCCGCCGTCGAGCTGGACCATAGGTCGGAGATCAGGAGGCAGGACCGGAAGGACAGTGATGATCATCCAGCTGGGCTTGTTGCCGGATCTGCGGAAAGCTTCGACGAGCTGGAGCTGCTTGGCAACTTTTCGTCGTCGCTGGGCAGAAGTGGAATGAGTATCAGGGATGAGCTTGGAGCGCATCTCTTCAAGATCGATGTTCTCGAGAAGCTTTAAGATTGCTTCAGCGCCCATTCCGGCTTCGAAAACGTCACCATAATTGGCGTGGAACTCACGATACTGAGATTCAGTAAGGAGCTCGGTTACACGGATCCTCTTCAGCTGATCGACTGCAGTTGCAAGATCGTCAGACATTCGTTCGCGTTCATCTTCGAAAGCCTGGTTGACTTCATTGATCTTAGCAACATCTTCACCATTCTCTTCCATCTCTTTGATGGTAGCTTCGCACTTCCTGCGCTTGTCTTCCAATCGGAGATCGAAGATCTGCTGTTTTTCCTTGATAGCATTGTCCAATGCTTCTTTATTAACGGAAGTGATGATGTAATGAGAGAAGTAGATGACTCTCTCAAGGTTTCGGGCAGAAAGGTCCAGAAGGAGACCGATTCGGCTGGGGATACCACGGGAGAACCAGATGTGGCTCACCGGGCATGCCAAGTCGATGTGACCCATTCGTTCACGTCGGACTTTTGCACGGGCGATCTCTACTTTACATTTATCGCAGACGACACCCTTGAATCGTACTCTCTTATATTTACCGCAAGCGCATTCGAAGTCCTTGGTCGGACCGAAGATGCTCTCACAGAACAGACCGTCTCGTTCGGCCTTCAGTGTTCGGTAGTTGATAGTCTCAGGTTTGGTGACCTCACCATAGCTCCAGCCATGGATCTGATCAGGAGAGGCTAAAGAAACACGAATAGCATCAAAATCATTAACTTCAAACATTATTCTTCATCCTCCTCAGGTAAGACTTCTTCTTCCGCCTTTTCGCTGATGAGTTCCTCAGCGGCACCGTCAGCTACGGCATTCTCATCTTCGACCGGGAACATTGACGGGGTCAGAGTATCGACGGGAAGAGTATCGGCACCGGGCTTGTGATCGCTGATGACCTCAACGGAAAGACCGAGACTCTGGAGTTCCTTGACCATGACTTTGAATGATTCAGGAACACCGGGAGTCATGATATCTTCACCCTTGACGATCGATTCATAAGTCTTGGATCGGCCGGTGACATCATCGGACTTGGTGGTAAGGACTTCCTGGAGGTTGTGGGCTGCGCCGTAAGCTTCGAGAGCCCAGACTTCCATTTCACCGAATCGCTGTCCGCCGAACTGAGCCTTACCGCCGAGAGGCTGCTGGGAGATGAGGGAGTAAGGACCGGTAGCACGGGCATGGATCTTATCTTCGACCAAGTGGATGAGTTTAAGCATATAGATGGTACCGACGGTCGTGGGATTATCGAACGGTCGACCGGTCTTACCGTCACGTAAGATGATCTTACCGCTGATAGGAGTCGGGACATTATTGGTCTCGGCATATTCGTCTGCTTTGGCGCGGAGTTCTTCATCACTCAGCTTGCGGCAGCCGATGCCGGCCTGTTCGAGCCAGAGGATGAGGCAGATCCTGCGGGCTTCACCGCGGATATCACGGTCGTATGCCTTATCAGCATCAAAGCCCTGGGCATTGACCCACTTCTTGGCTTTCTCTTCGTCATATTCGGAATGGCCGTCGAACGGATCGGTCTTGAGAGCACCGGACTGTTCGCCGAGCCAGACTCGGGCGAGTTCATCCTCGATATCAGTGTCAGTAGCACCATCGAAGACCGGGGTGATGGTCTTGAAGCCAAGCTTCTTGCCGGCCCAGCCCAGATGGGTCTCCATGATCTGACCGAGGTTCATTCGGGAAGGTACGCCCAAAGGATTCAAAACGATATCGACCGGAGTGCCGTCAGGTAAGAACGGCATATCTTCGGCAGGAGCCACGATGGAGATAACACCCTTGTTACCATGTCGGCCGGCGAGCTTATCACCGACGCAGACCTTTCGGCGCTGGGCGATCCAGACCTGGACCCACTTATTTACACGTACAGGAAGTTCATCGCCGTTCTCACGGGAGAAGACACGTACGTTGATGACTGTACCCCATTCACCATGAGGAACACGGAGAGAAGTATCTTTGACATCCTTGGCCTTGTCATTGAAGATGGCGCGGAGCAGTTTCTCTTCGGCTGAGAGTTCGGTCTCACCCTTAGGAGTGATCTTACCTACCAGGATATCGCCGGGATTGACGATAGCACCGACGCGGATGATACCTTCTTCATCAAGGTTTCGTCGGCTCTCTTCACCGACATTGGGGATATCAAAGGTGATCTCTTCGGGACCAAGCTTGGTCTCTCGAGCTTCGATCTCGTGTTTGGTGATGTGGATAGAAGTGAATTTATCCTGCTGGACCATGCGGTCAGACAGGATGATAGCGTCTTCGTAGTTGTAACCGTTCCAGCTGAGGAAGGCGGCGGTAACGTTCTGGCCGAGAGCGAGGATACCGTTCTCAGTAGCGGCACCGTCGGCAAGTACATCACCGACTTCGACCCGCTGGCCGTTGTTGACGATGGCACGCTGGTTGATACAGGTGCTCTGGTTGGTTCGGACGAATTTCTTCAAAAGATATTCATCGTTCTTGCCGTTGTCATCACGCTTGATGATGATGTGTTCACTGGAAACAGAAGTGACAGTACCGGCGTGCTTGGCAAAGATGACCTGACCGCCATAGCGGGCAGTCTCGCCTTCCATACCGGTGGAAACATACGGAGATTCAGGAAGGACCAAAGGAACTGCCTGTCGCTGCATGTTAGCACCCATCAAAGCTCGGTTGGCATCATCATGTTCGAGGAACGGGATCAAAGATGCCGCAACAGAGAAAATCTGTTTAGGAGAGACATCCATGTACTGAACCTGTTCGGAAGGAAGGAACATGTACTGATCCTTGAAACGGGCTTCGACGAAGTCACTGGTAAATTCGGACTTTTCATTGAGTTTGGAGTTAGCCTGAGCGATATAGTACTGATCTTCGATGTCGGCACTCATGTATTCAGAAGAGAAACCGGCATAAGGCTTGACGGCGATCTCGCATTCAGGAAGCTTAGCGATCTTCTTGAACTGAGCTTCAGTGACGGCCTTGCCTGCTCTGGCAAGGATGGTCTTGGCATCAGCCTTAACATCAGCAGTAAGAGTTCGGCCGATGAGATCCTTATCGGTATTCTTGATGGTCTTGTAGACCTTGCGGTAAGGAGTCTCGATGAAACCGAATCGGTTGATATAACCGTAGGTAGCCAGGGAACCGATAAGACCGATGTTCGGACCTTCCGGAGTCTCAATAGGACAGATTCGTCCGTAATGAGAGAAGTGGACGTCTCGGACTTCGAAGCCGGCACGATCTCTGGAAAGACCGCCGGGACCCATGGCGGAAAGACGGCGTTTGTGAGTAAGTTCAGACAGCGGGTTGGTCTGGTCCATGAACTGAGAGAGCTGGGATGAGGAGAAGAATTCACGAACGGCGGAGACCACCGGTCTGATGTTGACGAGGTTAGACGGAGTGATGGACTCAAGAGGAAGAGTGCTCATTCGTTCACGAGCTACTCTTTCGAGTCGCATCAGACCGATCCTGAACTGGTTCTGGACCAATTCGCCAACGGTTCGGATTCGTCGGTTGCCAAGATGATCGATATCGTCGGTATGATCCATTCCGTTGTTGACCATGATGATGTGTCGGACGATCTGGACCATATCGTCACGGGACAGTGTTCGTTCGTCATTGGAAACGTTCTTGATATCCAGTCGTCGATTGATCTTGAATCGGCCTACCTGACCGAGATCATAGTGCTGAGAATCGAAGAACATATTGGTGAGGAGCTTTCTGGCATTTTCCTCATTGGGAGGATCGCCGGGGCGGACCTTGCGGTAGATATCGATCAAAGCCGACTTGGTATCGATGATAGCGGCATCACGCTCGATGCTGGAGCGGATGTACTGATGATCGAGATCGGTATCGACATCACGGAAGAGGTCGAAGAGCTCTTCATTGCTTGAATAACCGATCGCACGGAGAAGCGTAGTGATGGGGATCTTACGCTTGCCGTCGATCTTGACGGAAATGACATCCTTGGCGGATGTTTCAAAATCGAGCCATGCACCGCGGCTGGGGATGAGATTGGCAGTACAGAGCTTTCGTCCAGATACGGGATCCTCGACGGTGGTGAAATATACACCGGGGGATCGGAGCAGCTGGGAAATGATGACACGTTCAGTACCACTGGTAATGAAAGTGCCGTGATCTGTCATGATGGGGAAATCGCCCAAGAACAGATCAAAGGGTTCCTTGATCTCGCCGGTAGATTTGACTACCAGACGTGCCTTTACGTACAAAGGCATTGAATAATTCTGATCTCGCTCCACGCTTTCGGTTTCGCTATAGCGTGGTTCGCGGAATTCATACCCAACGAACCAAAGCTCCAGCTTGTTGCCGGTAAAATCTTTGATTGGGGAGACCTCTTCTAATAATTGCTTGATGCCCTCTTCCTGAAACCATCGATATGAATCTAACTGCACATCGATCAGGTTAGGAACATCCATGACGGGGACCACACGGGAATACGATTTGTGTGGGATAACGGGTTTTGCGACTGCGGATAACTCTGCTTTTTTCAAGGTTATTCCACTCCTTCTAACTAACCGACCAATAGACTTGACATTATGGGCGTCACTCCATAATATCTAAGGTGTTTAAGGCAACTTGCCAAACAACGCCCTACCCTGCGAACTGCAAGTTCGCATAGGTTTTGTTATGATACCTCTTTATTAACAGCGGTGTCAATCATTCCGTTTCCTTTTTTCTAATTCATTTACACCTAAAAATGTGAGAACTATAATTAATGTAGTTTGACCAAAGTCTTTCAAAAAGGGGGTTTTTAATGACAGGCGGATGGAAAACAACTTATGAAGATCTAAAAAAACTTGTCGCAGAGAACGATGACATCGAGATAACCCGATTCTCTGTCGCACTTCCCGACGGCAAACGAGAGATCTTTTATGCCAAACTCGATGAGATCAACGCCCAATTCGTTGAAGAGAACTTTTCCAATGAGTTGATCAAATCTCAGGAACAGGTAAATCACTGGAACGAGACGGAATCCAAGCTTCAAGCTTACTACCCCGGCGGTATCGAAACTCCCAAAAACATCAGCCGTTATCTCAAAGATCCGCTAAAGGAACTGTCCAACGAACTCTATGATCCCATGATGAAGGTATTCAAGGGCATCATCACACTCGAGCAATATGAAGAAAACGCACTCAAATCGGTGCGTGAAAACTGGACATATCTTTTCAAGCATGGTTATACCATGTACCTCGTCGCCGAAATGGTCTGTGCTTTAGACCCAGAGGAGACATGGATGGTCCCCAACACCGACAATAACCGAAGCGGAACAGACCTTGAAGCCAATCCAGGAGGCGGCATGGAGGCAAATGTTCCCGTAGCCGAAAAAACAGATAAATTCATTTACGAACATTCTCCTCAGGTAGACTTTGTGACTGCCAAGATACTCATCAAGTCCAGGAAGCTTGGGCGTCTTGTCGCAATAAGACCGAACTTCTTCTATCCAGTCAGCGCCGCAAAGACTCGCAGCAAGAACCAGGAATGGCTCAGCATGGATGAGATCAAACAGGTCTTTGGCCCGCACGATCTTTGGCCAGATGTCTTGATCGATCTTGCAAACGATGCAAGAGACATCGCAGTCATGGCTGATAATTACTACCTGTGTCAGCCTCATTTCAATATCGAGATCAGAGAAAAAGACAATTGGTTCAGTGAAGCTGCCATTGCATCTGTCAAAAGACATGCTGAGGTAACTGAACCCAAAGTCGCAACATTCATCATGTCACGCACACCTTATGACGAAGAAGCAATGAAGGCCGCTCTTGTACCCAAAGAAATCGACATGAGCCAGATGGGCGACATGGATCCCATCGAATTCATAGCAAAGGCTCCGGAACCCGAACAAACCGGAGATGTAGTAATTGAGAACATCACTGACGGAACTGCTGTAATGGTCGAGGAGATTGCGCCAGAAGAGTCCGCTCATAAAGAAGTAATTAATGAAACCGCGGCTGCAGCAGAAGAAAACCCCGAACCGGCTAAACTGATGGAACCCGAACTTGCAATCCACCCTGTCCATGTCGGTTACGATCCCTCTCAGTTTGCTGAACTTATAGACCTCATGGCAAGCGTCCCACCATACCCACCGGTCGAGTGGTAATAATTCCGTAAAACACTCCATTAAACTTTCAAAGGGATCCTTCGTTTGGAACGAAGGATCCCTTCATATAGAAAAAAATGGAGGCTTTCGATTTTTATCCGGAGTACCCGAACTGAACATCTAATGCAAAAGGATCCGTCATATCCCAATCCTCTGGCTGGACGAACAGAGGAACAAACTTTGGTTCATCAACAGTGATATGCTGAGCTTCAGTGATACGCTCTGCTAAAACGCTATAGACCGGCCATTCATTCATTTTGACATACCCGCTGCCAGCACACGCTTTATCAGTAGACATATTCTGTACGATCTTAGCCGTGACCTTGATGGTCTTGGGATCGTCGACTGTCGTCTGAAAGAACATCTGATACTGAGCAGTCATACGTTTACGGGCCGGGATATTAATGACCACAAACTGGTTGTCTAACGCCCTACCCGTAGTGTAATCAACGAGAGCCAGGCTCATATATCCGTTAGCATCATCTATACCCTGATTATAGAGCTCCACTGTGACATCGGTGATATAAATACGGAAAGTTCCGCAGTAAGCAAAGTACGCACCACCAACTGTAGCTTTGACATCATTGATCATCACATAGCTCATATTGGTGACTTCGACTTGACCTGACGCTTTGCACACAGGACATGGGACCTTGATGACGGCTGTAGAAATCAAGGCAAATACCACAGCAAAAAAGGTTATTTTTAGCTTGTATTTATTTAAAAATGCCATGATCTAACCCCGAACTAGATAACATCATAGGGAGGGGCGAAAATGCTCCTCCCTATGATGATAGCAGAAACTATTTAACGTCTGCTTTTGCGCGTTTGATCAAAGTGTTTGCGATCTGTTCCTTGTACTTGTTGTATGCAGTAGCACTGGTGGCTTTGACAGTATCACCAGAGACTTCATACGGAGAATTGTAGACGCCGCCGAGGACGACTTTGTCGCCGACTACTGCGCAGCTGACTAGAGGGAAGTCGAAGGATTTTCGGAATGCGAACTTCTTGTAGCAGCTCTTCTTGCCAGTAGGAACCTGGATTTCGGTAACGATTTCATCAGCATCGAGGGAATTGATCTTTTCGCCCTTGATCTTGAAGAAATCAGCAGCTTCCCAGGTCTTCTTAGTGGTGACGATTTTGGCACCGGCTGCGACCAAAACAGGTGCAGTATCGGAAGGACAAACAGCCATACAACCGTTTACCAGACCAAAGATGGAATGATATCGGGAAAGACCGGTAAGAGCATAACAACCGCCCTTGCCGCCTTTGCGGGCACAGTTGAAGTCGTTGTATTCATTTCGATAGTAGATACAGCGAGGTCGCTGGCAAATGTTGCCGCCGATGGTACCGACGTTGCGGATCTCAGGAGAAGCGACAACAGCAGCAGCCTGAGCCAGTGCTGCACATTTGGATGCGACTACAGAAGAGTTAGCAATCTCATCGAGAGTGGTGAGAGCACCGATCTTGAGCATACCGCCGTCTTCCTTGATGTAGGAAAGACCGCTGATCTGCTTGATATTGACGATAGTTGTGGGAAGGTTATCGGAGATGAAGCCCTTAAGGCTGCTCATCAGATCAGTACCGCCGGCACAAACCTCGGCACCGCCTTTGGCAAGCTGGGCAACTGCATCATCCAGACTACCTGCATTTACATGAACTAAATTATCCATTATTTACCCCCTTATGCCTTTCCCAAAGCCTTCAAGACTCTGTCAGGATTACAGGCGCCGTGATCGGGATCGACCCACTTGCCGATGGCGTTGTAGATTGCAGCCAAGATGGACGCATAGCTGCCTACACAGGGTTCGCCGATACCATGAGCACCGAGAGGACCAGAATGGTCATCGCCTTCTACCGGGTAGAGGTAGTTGGTGGTAGGATCGATGTCCAGGGTGGTCGGTAACTGAGATTCAGTATACTGAGTACCGATGATGGCACCAGTGGCGGGATCGTGGATATCACCGTAGTAGAGAGCCTGAGCATACTGAAGTTCAGAGCCAGAACCCATCTGCTGGAGGACACCGTCTTTGTAGATGACGCGGCCGCAGCCTACGGAATTCCAATGACCAGTGATGAAGACTTCGCCGGTCTCGGGATCGACTTCGACTTCAGTGACAGAAGCAGCAGCGGAACCCCATTCAGCTTTGTGACCGACAGGGAAACCGTCCTTTTCTCGCTGGAGACCAGCGTTGACAGTGGCGGTAGCGTTCTGCTGAGCATGCCAACCAACACCGACGCCAGCCATAGGCTGAGCGGTAGCCATGATGTTAGCGAAAGTAGCTTTGACATCAGGTTTCTTGGTCATGAAGATGACGCTGTCTTTGGAATCAAGATCTTCGACCTTGGCGCCTTCTGCAGCGAAAGGTTCACGGGTAATTGCATAGGTGAACAGCTTCTTCTTGAGATCCATAGCAGCGCTATAGAAAGCAGCACCGCAGCTACCAGTGAAGGAAGAACCACCATGCATACCACCGTTAAGGGTGACATCGGTGTTACCGTAATCACCACAGTTGACATCGGTGACCTTTGCACCGAGGACTTCTGCGACGATGATATTCATTTCGGTAGGAGCGTTGTGAGGTTTGGAACCACCATTCTCAGTGAGGATGGTGCCATCAGGAGTCATAAGGACGATAGCACCGCGGTCGTTACCATTGACACGACCATGGCTATCGTGATGGGCGTGGAGACCGATACCATGCAGACGGCCGTTGGAGAGGGTCTTGGTACCGGGCTTATGCCACTTGGAAAGGTAACCGGATTTCTCGACAACAGTTTCCATACATTCGTTGACTTCTTTAGTACAGAACGGATTGCCGGTATCCTGGTCGAGGTCATGTTCACCCATGATATTCTTCTTTCGGAACTCATAGGGGTTCATGTTGTAGTGTTCGGCCATATCATCCATTGCCATAGTCAAATGGACAGCGGTAGGAGGATCGTTAACGCAACGCCATGCGCAGCGATCAGGCTGGTTGAGATAAGTGCCATGACCGACCCACTTCAAGTTGGGGATAGTGAAAGTTGCTGAGATGATCGGGGTGATAGTGGCACCATAGTTAGTGGTCCAGTATTCGCAATCAAGAGCAACGATCTTACCATCTTTGTCACAACCCATGGTGAATATACCCTTGTCGTCATGCTGACGGCCGGCGAGGAGCATGGAGTGTTTCTTGGAACAACGCCACATAACGGGAACGCCGCCCAGTTTCCTGGAGATAGCTGCGACCATAGCAGCTTCTTCATTGTTGAGTCGCTGGCCATGACCACCACCACAATAGTGGTTGAAGCAGTGAATCTTATTCAAAGGAATCTGGAGTCGATTGCGGATGATGGTACGATGACCATGGATGTTCTGAGTGGACAGATAGACATAGACATCGTCTTCGATCCAGTACGCAAAAGCGGTGTACTGTTCGATCGGAGCATGCTGATGGGTTGTAGTCCAAGGCAGATTATAAGTCTTAGTGTAAGCAGAAGCCTTGAGGCCGGCAGCGACATCACCACGTTCGGCAGGCATAGAGTTTGCATAGTTGGTATCGGCCAAACGACCGGAGAGAGGAGCGTTTTCAACAGCGACACCATCATCTCCGACGACATCGGTGGTCTTAACTACTGCAGGAAGGACATCATATTCGACATTTACAAGGTTGATAGCACGTTCAGCGGTATACCAATCATCAGCTACGATGACTGCAACAGGAGCGCCCCAATAGAGGACGGTCTTCTGAGGGAACATGGCGGCAGCGCCGGTTCCGGCAGTGATATCATCATAGGTGAAGACTGCTTTGACGCCAGGAAGAGCCAGAGCTTTGGAGGCATCGACCTTCTTAACGGTACCATGAGAAATAGTGGCGTGCTTGGTGGTTGCCCAGAGCATGCCGGCCATCTTGCGGTCATTGACGTAATCGGCACGACCAGTCAGGATGGACTGCATATTTCGGGATCGGATTTCTTTCTGTGCGGCCTCATTATCGAGACCAACAATCTTCATTTCAGGAAGAGCCATTATACACCTCCTACGACTGATTCGAGGGTCTTCTTAAAGTTCTGGCACATGCAGAGATGACCGGAGAGTGCAGAGCGGACCTCATCGTTAGTCGGCTTGGATTTCTTCTCAATAAGAGCGGTTGCAGCCATTAAGAAACCGGCAGTGCAGAAACCGCACTGGGTAGCATTGTTGTCATAGAATCTCTGCTGCAACGGGCTGAGAGTGATACCATCGGAAAGACCTTCGACGGTTCGGATCCTCTTGCCTTCCATTTCGCAAGCGAAAAGTAAGCAGGAATAGACCGGTTTGTCGTCGACAAGGACGGTACATGCACCGCACTGGCCCATGTCGCAACCGATCTTGGTGCCGTAGAGTCCGAGCTGTTCGCGGAGGACCCAACCGAGGGACCAATAATCATTGATAACAAGGTTGTAATCAACACCGTTGACATTGAGTGTCTTGAAAGCAGGGATTGCCTGTCCTTCATGGGCGCTGGCATAGTGATCTTTCAGATCTTTGAGAGAACTGAATTCTTTGCTGTCGATAGGACAGATATACTTGGTTTCGCCTTTTTTGTCTTTGTTTCCGCAAGCGGATAACAATGCTGCCGAGCCTACAGTTGCTCCACCAACTACTAGGCCCGCATCTTTAAGAAACTCTCGACGAGAGATCTTAAACATTTCTTTCGACATTTTTCATAACCTCCAAATTAGTAAGATGCCGGGAAAGATTTAGCTTTCTTCCTGTCTCCTCCTTTCTTTGATAAGAATTTCTTTATTTACCAAACTGTAAAAACCGGTATCACCGGTCCTAGTAAAAGAGGCTTTTATCTAACGGTCAAATACCGACTGAAAGTCGTCACCATACGCTTATGTATAGTCTATAATAATGGCTCAAATCTAATAATAGACATTTTTTCGGGATTGTATATTTATTGACCAAGTGCTAAAAATGAACAGTTTTTGACATGTCAATTCTTAGGCACAAAACGATAAATAGTTTTAATAGTTGAAAGCTATAAGTAACGTTTATGATACTTGTCAGTTATTTTTGAGAGTCAAAAATGGGGCAAGATCCCTCAAGAAAGGCTCCTTTAGACAATAACTCAGCCGTTCGGGAGAAAGAAATGGCATGTCTTTAGGAAGAACGATGTCCCCTGCCCCGTCTTCGGTCAGAGAATCGAAGACAAACCATCTGAGACGAGAAAGGATAGATCTTTCTATCCAATACTCAAACTTGGAATCAGGATTATATGATTCTAGTTTCTTCATTTTTATATACATAGGGAGCCCGTCAGATGCGTCATGCCACATATCGACAAAAGCATGATCGAAATGTTTTCCCGGCATGATATCGCGGGCATAAACAAAACCGTCTGAAACGACGATATGGATTTTTTCTTTATTCGGGAACTGCGGAAGCAGATGTTTCTGAAACAGTTCGGCAACAGTATCATCCAGCTCGATGACCGTGACCGAACGGACGTCCCGCTTCAGGCTAACCATGAAAGGATAATACCCCAGTCCCAATCCGAATGTGACGACATCACCGGATGCAGCCTCAATTGCCGATCTGATAGTTCCGGTCTCTTCGGGAGTGACCATCATCCACTCATTGTCGTCCTGCAAGACTGTTGGATAGATAAACTCTTCGTCAAAGAACCCTACTTTGGGGATCTCGGTGAAGTCATCGAGGACTTCGATATCATCGTATGGAATGAGTTCGAAAGGCGCATAGGACTGCCTGGCGAAAGACCATCGGCCTTCCAAGACCTCAGGGAACTTTATTAAAGAGTAGTAAGGATCATCAACAAACATCCGTTTATCCAGAAGTCTGACAGACCGCTTAAGATATTCATCCTCGATGCGACGGTCACGTTCATTGGCCGAAGAGTCCAGTCCCAATGCCGCGGATAAAAGGAATCTAAAAGCATCTTCCTTGGACAAAGATGAAGATGAGAGCATATCCCCCATCATCTCGGCCGTGATGAAACGCGGATGGGATATGAGATATGAACTGATAATCTCAAGGACATCAAAGTTGATGTCCCTGCGGTCTTCCAGATAACTTAACGTCTGTCCGTCCATGATGGGTTAATCGTAAAACTATCCAAGATAAATGACAATCTCCACAACGACCGTAATACGCATTATAATATAAGGAATAATACCGAACACTGGAGCTGTCCAATGGGATACGAAGACCATTCATTTGATGTACCCGATGAAGTATCGTTCTCGGTACTGATCATTTCGGATTCAAGGACCGAAGCAACGGATGAGACCGGAAAATACCTGTTATCCGCCATTCCGGCATCAGGAAATCTGGTGATAGAATACGGGCTCGTTAAGAACGATGCACTGCAGATCACCGGAAAGTTCAGTCAGTTCATGTCCAATATGGAATGCAATGTCATCATCTGCTCAGGCGGAACCGGAGCATCACACAAAGATCTCACCATCGAAACACTGACTCCTTTCATGGATAAGATCATGGACGGCTTCGGAGAAATCTTCCGCCGCTTCAGCTTCGATGAGATCGGCACCGGTGCTATCCTGTCACGCGCCACTGCCGGCATCAAAGACGGGAAAGTAGTGATAATGCTTCCAGGTTCACTTAATGCAGTGAAAATGGCATTTGAAAAGATCATAGAACCAGAGATCAGGCATCTGGTAAGGGAAGCTCGCCGGTAGTTTACCCGCCACTCTGAATAACATACAATTTCCATAAAGAAGACATTTGGACCGCTTGCAGGTTCTGAAAGAGGTATGTGATGGCACTTGAACTTAATATCGATTCGATAGATACAAAAAGCATCAAGGAAAAAGCTGAACAGTGTTACGCATCCGGCGGATTCGGATGCGGAGAATCAGTGGTCATCACACTCATCAGAGAACTCAAACTGGATGCTCCAATCGAGATGGTATCACTGGCGTCCGGTTTCTCAGCCGGTGTCGGCGGAGCAGGCTGCACCTGCGGAGCGGTTGCCGGCGGTATCATGATCCTGGGACTCGTCTTCGGCAGATACAAGCCAAACGAACCCGGCGGAGCCATCGCCAA
>JAEEGH010017297.1_pt1 | contig 15389 bp, 11 predicted proteins | sample 9134181 | NCBI WGS metagenome assembly JAEEGH01 (sample SAMN16246544, study PRJNA631951) | gut metagenome | biome: gut microbiome; feature: rumen; material: DP-attached | host: Bos | place: Iran: Karaj | collected 2018-10 | reverse complement strand
GCCATTGACCATTTCTTCAATATGGCCAAGGAGTTACGACTGACCATCCCTGAAGACATGAAGTACTTTTGTGTCACAGAAACCATCGCCCTGTATATCCAGAAATACGTTCAGTATCGCAAACGCAAGGTGTTCTTTGGTGAGACGGGTCGTGTAGATGATCTGATCCCAACCATGGTGAAGCACAAGACGGAGAAGTATCTCGTGCCGATGAGTGATGTCCACAACGACAGTCTTTCCAACCTGCTCGACTCCAAGAAGCTGACGCACAAGGAAGTGGTCATGTATAAGACCGTCAGTAATGATTTCACCCCAGAGGAGGTCAAGAGTTTCGACTACGATATGCTGATATTCTTCAGCCCGTCGGGTATTGAGTCGCTGACAAAGAACTTCCCCAATTTCAAGCAAGGCGACATTGCAATTGCTACATTTGGTCCCACAACAGCCAAAGCAGCCAAGGAAGCAGGACTTCGCCTCGACATCGAGGCACCATCGGAGAAATATCCTTCAATGACTGGTGCCCTGCAGCACTATCTGATTGAGATAGAAGACTAAGCATGATGACGACGGCTGCTCCCACTTTCAAGAAGCAGGAGCGCATCGTCAGCAACAAGCTGATAGAGACGCTCTTCGAAAAAGGTGACAGCCAGTCGCTGGCAACCTTTCCTATCAGGACTGTGTATGCCTTACAAGAGCACTCGGAGAAAGGAGCATCAGTACAGATCCTCATCAGCGTACCCAAGAAGCGATTCAAGCATGCCGTCGATCGTAACAGAGTCAAGCGGCAGATACGGGAATCGTATCGTAAGCACAAGACTGTCGTTACTGATAGCGTACCGGAAGGTAAGCAACTGCTCGTCGCTTTCATCTGGCTCTCAGACAGGCACTTCGGTTCAGACGAGATAGAAAGTCGCATTGTCTCACTGCTACGGAAAATGGCCGATAGACTATGAATAAACTGTCGCACCTGATAGCCATGATACTGGTTTTGCCCATACGGTTCTACCAGATTTGTATCTCCCCACTGCTGGGACCGTCGTGCCGGTTTACGCCTACTTGCAGTGAATATGCGAAACAGGCCATCCTGAAACATGGCCCTATCAAGGGATTAGGACTGGCCATCTGGCGAATATTAAGATGCAACCCATGGGGCGGCTCGGGCTACGACCCGGTTCCTTGAGAGAAATTATAAAATAAAAATAAATATAGGATATGAAGAACTTTGTTGAAGAACTGAAATGGCGCGGCATGCTGGCACAGATCATGCCAGGCACCGAGGAGCTCCTGCAGAAAGAAATGGTGACAGCCTATCTGGGTACCGACCCTACGGCCGACTCACTGCATATCGGACACTTGTGCGGTATCATGATGCTGCGTCACCTTCAGCGCTGCGGCCACAAGCCCATTATCCTCGTTGGTGGTGCCACAGGTATGATTGGCGACCCATCGGGCAAGAGCCAGGAGCGTAACCTGCTGAACAACGAGACACTCTACCACAACCAAGAGTGCATCAAGAAACAAGTAGCCAAGTTCCTCGATTTCGAATCAAAGGAACCCAACGCTGCCGTGATGGTCAACAACTATGACTGGATGAAAGACTTTACCTTCCTCGATTTCGCACGTGAGGTAGGAAAGCACATCACCGTCAACTACATGATGGCCAAGGAGAGCGTGCAGCAGCGCCTGAACGGTACGGCTCGCGACGGCCTCAGCTTCACAGAGTTCACCTACCAGCTACTGCAGGGCTACGACTTCCTGTACCTCTATCAGCACTATGGCGTCAAACTCCAGCTCGGTGGCAACGACCAGTGGGGTAACATGACCACAGGTACGGAGCTCATCCGCCGCACCCTCGGCAATGAGGTAGAGACCTTCGCCCTCACCTGCCCGCTTATCACCAAGAGCGATGGTAAGAAGTTCGGTAAGACAGAGAGTGGCAACATCTGGCTCGATCCCGCACGTACCACTCCTTATAAGTTCTATCAGTTCTGGCTCAATGTCAGTGACGAGGACGCTGAGCGCTACATCAAGATTTTCACCTCACTCGATAAGGAGACCATCGATGCCCTCATCGAAGAGCACAAGCAGGACCCCGGACGTCGCGTGCTTCAGAAGCGCCTCGCAGAAGAGGTGACTGTGATGGTTCATTCAAAGGAAGCCCTCGACACAGCTATCGAGGCCTCGAATATCCTCTTCGGAAAAGCCACCAAGGAAGGCCTGGAGAAACTCGACGAGCAGACACTGCTTGACGTATTCGACGGTGTACCCCAGTTTGAGATTGGCATGGACCAGCTCGGACAGCCCGCCATCGAGATGCTGACAACAGTTGCTCCCGTCTTCCCATCCAAGGGTGAAATGCGCAAGATGGTACAAGGCGGCGGTGTATCTCTGAACAAGGAGAAGCTGACTGATCAGAACCGCGCCATCACCGCTGAAGACCTCATCGACGGCAAGTATCTGCTGGCCCAAAAAGGCAAGAAGAATTACTACTTGCTGATTGTGAAGTAATATTTAGCTGCAAAATTTTGGTACTTCAAATAAAATTAGTACCTTTGCAGCCGAATTGGACGATGGTGTAATGGTAACACTACAGGTTTTGGTTCTGTCATTCCCGGTTCGAATCCGAGTCGTCCAACAGAAGAAGAAGGGATTTGCAATGAGCAAATCCCTTCTTTTTATCATTTTTAAGTATTCTTTTTTTGTCAACCGCATAATATTTAGTAATTTTGCACGCAGACAAATCAATGGAAGATGAAAACTAACTACGAAATAAGATATGCAGCCCATCCCGAGGATGCCAAGCACTACGACACGGCTCGTCTTCGCCGTGATTTCCTGATGGAGACAATCTTCGTCCCTGACGAGGTAAATATGGTCTATTCTATGTATGATCGCATGATCATTGGCGGAGCGATGCCTGTTGCTGAAGCATTGAGACTGGAGGCTATCGACCCGCTGAAAGCCCCTTATTTCACCACCCGCCGCGAAGTCGGCGTGTTCAACGTCGGTGGTAAAGGCTCCATCAAGGTTGGCGACGAGGTCTATGAGCTCGACTACAAGGAAGCGCTCTATATTGGCAGTGGCGAACGCGATGTCATTTTCATGAGCGCAGACAAGAAAAATCCTGCCAAGTTCTACATCAACTCCACCACAGCCCATAAGTCCTATCCCAACAAGAAGGTGACAAAGGCTGATGCCGACATCCTCGCTTTGGGAAGCTTGGAGGGCAGCAACGACCGTGTCATCAACCGCATGATTGTGCAGAAGGTGCTCGACTCCTGCCAGCTGCAGATGGGTATGACCGAACTGAAGCCGGGCAGCGTGTGGAACACCATGCCGGCACATGTACACAGCCGCCGTATGGAGGCGTATTTCTATTTCGAGGTGCCAGAGGATCAGGCTGTCTGCCATTTCATGGGCGAAATCGAAGAGACACGCCACATCTGGATGAAGAACGACCAGGCTGTACTCTCTCCTGAATGGTCCATCCACTCTGCGGCTGCCACCAGCAATTACACGTTCATCTGGGGCATGGGTGGTGAGAACCAGGATTATGGCGATCAGGATTTCTATGCCATCACCGACCTGAAGTAAATTTATAAAAGAAGACGAGATTATTTACGATTTTACGATTTACGATTTACGATTTACGATTGATGATTTATTTAGCCATTTGAATATTTGAATTCTTTTAGAAGACGAGAAGACAGGACGATAGCCCTTGACACCTGAATTGGGACATCCATTGTTAGTTTTTAGTTTTTTCATCTTCACTCAATAACCAACCCAATTTCAATTGTTATGAGAAAATTGTTTGCATTGGCTGTGGCGTTGCTGGTTTCTATGGCTGCCATGGCTGCTGACGATGTGAAAATCACGATATCCAACAACCTCGACTTTGCCAGGGCAGAGGAGATGGTGGAGCTCGACGTGGCAACACTGAAAGGGATGACCGGCAATCCAGCAGCCCTGATTGTGACCGATGCTGACGGTAACGAGATTCCGAGTCAGGTGACCTACGACGGAAAGCTGATTTTCCAGCCTGGCATCCCGGCAAAAGGGAAGGCGGTTTATTTCGTGAAGGCGGGCACGCCGGCGAAATATGATCCGCGTGTGTTCGGACGTCAGTTCCCTGAGCGTGTTGACGATATCGCATGGGAAAACGACCGTGTGGCGTTCCGTTGCTATGGTCCGGCCCTGCAGCGTAATGGTGAGCGTGCATGGGGTTACGACATCTGGAACAAACGCACTTCGAACCTCGTCGTGGAGCAGCGATATGCCGGTGAGCTCGACCCTGAGATCGCGTCAGTTTGCAAGAAACTGCGTGACCGTGGAGAGAACGACCTTGCTGATGACCTTTATAACGCTGTCAGCTATCATGTTGATCACGGCAATGGCATGGACTGCTATAAGGTGGGACCGACGCTCGGTGCCGGCACTACGGCTCTGCTGGAAAACGGCGGCAAGGACATTCACTATCCGAAATGCTATGTGGATTACAAGATTCTCGACAACGGACCGCTCCGTTTTACCGTGTCGCTGACCTACGGCAAAGAGACGGTTGACGGGCAGACGGTGGTGGAGAGCCGTGTCGTCTCGATCGACGCTGGTTCACAACTCTGCAAGTGTGTTCTCAGTTACGACGGACTGACAAAAGTGCAGCCACTGGCAACTGGCATAATTGTCCACAACGAGAACCCCTCTGCTTACGTCCTTAACCCCAAGGCTGGCTATATGGGCTATGAGGATCTCGGCGACCCTAACCAGTATAAGCCCAAATACCGCGAGAAGCAGAACCAGGATTTCGGAAAGATTTATGTGGGAACGGTGTTCACCCAGAAAATGGCCAGTATGGAGTTTCGCGGGGCTGAGGGGCTGCCCGGAGCTTGCGGACATATCCTCGCCATTTCCGATTATAAGAATAACGAACCATATACCTATTATTTCGGAACGGGCTGGAGCCGCAATCCCAACACCCACTTCCAGTCGATGGCCGACTGGGAGGCGTATCTCGCCAAGTTCTCGAAGCAGGTGGGTAATCCGCTGAAAATCAAATTCTTAACGTGACGGATCAGGAGATTATCTATACCATCGCACTCACACAGCTCTCCAGGCTGAGCCTTATGAATGCCCATGTTCTCTATGAGAATATGGGCAGTGCTTCTGCAATCTTCGAGAACCGGCATCGCATCCGGGATTTTATTCCAGATGCCACCGACCTCCTTGTCGAGGCACTTGCCGATACCGATGAGGCATTGAGAAAAGCAGAGAACGAATACAGCTATACGGTTTCCAAGAATATCAGTTGCCTCTGCTTCAACGACACCGGCTATCCGTCGTTGTTACGTCAGTGTCCGGATGCCCCGCTGATGCTTTATTTTTTCGGAAACGCAGATCTCACCCGGCAGAAAATCATCAATATCGTAGGGACTCGCAAATGCACGGACTATGGTAAGGATATCATCCGCAACTTCATCAATGAACTAAATGACAGCTATCCTGACACGCTGATTGTCAGCGGGCTGGCTTACGGTGTGGATATCCATGCGCATAATGCCGCGTTGCAGGCGGGCATGGACACTGTGGGAGTGGTTGCTCACGGGCTTGACACCATCTATCCTGCCCGTCACCGCACCACCGCAGCAAACATGACGCGTCAGGGAGGTCTGCTCACCGAATATATAAGCGGCACACCGCTGCATAAAGGCAATTTCGTACGACGGAACCGCATTGTGGCTGGGATGTCGCATGCCACGATTGTGGTGGAGAGTGCAGCTAAGGGGGGTGCCCTGATCACAGCAGGGCTTGCCACCGACTACAACCGTGAGGTCTTTGCCTTCCCTGGAAGAATCTACGACCAGTATAGCGAGGGTTGCAACAAACTGATCGCCCGAGATCAGGCCCATCTCATTCAGTCGGCTGCCGATTTCATGAGGATAATGGGGTGGGAGGTGGCTTCTCCTTCGGCAAAACAAGCTGAGCCGGAGCTGTTTGTCCAGCTCTCTCCAGAAGAGACTGCCATCGTGGATTGTCTGAAAAACGAGGACTCCATGCAAATCAACCGCATCTCCATAGAAACCAACATACCTTTTCATCAGGTCAGCGCCATCCTCTTCGAGCTTGAGCTCAAAGGGATTGTCGCTGTGCTTGGAGGTGCCCGTTACCGCCTTTTGAGATAATAGTCTTAGGGACGTTATCAGAATCCCCACCTGCGCATGAAATAGCCGTAGAGCTTGTAGAGACTTGCCGTGGTGCGTCTAAAAAACCGTACAAAAAATTAACTTCCATTCGAATTAACTCCCTGTCAAACGAAATGAACGAATACTACGACTTAAACACCAAATACGCAAAGCTGACAACCGGCTTCAAAGCACGCGACAGCCGTCCGGTCATCGGCATTACCTCCACGTTCAACGACGCACAGAGCCAGTTGAACCAGGTTTATTATACTTCAATCGTGAAAGCAGGAGGTGTTCCATATATCATCCCTCCGTTCGACGTGCTTGCAGAAGGGGGCTGGACCGACGATATCCTCGATTCGCTCGACGGTATCGTGTTCAGCGGCGGAGGTGATGTCAACCCGCTTTATTTCAATGAGCAGCCCATCCCCGATCTCCACGCAGTGGCGACCGAACGCGACGAGATGGAGCTTCTGCTTGTCAGAAGATCTGCCGACAAGCAGATTCCCATACTCGGTATCTGTCGTGGTATTCAGGTGATGAATGTGGCGTTCGGCGGCACTGTGTTGCAGGACATCTACGCTCAGGGCGACAACGTTTGGATTAAACATTCACAGAATGCTCCCCGTTTCGCCTCATCCCATACTGTCAGCCTGGAGCCTGGATCGCTGATTGCCCGGATTTACGGGAAACAGGAACTGGCGGTCAATTCCTTCCATCATCAGGCTGTGGGTCAGTTGGCACCGGGATTCAAGGTGACGGCAACGTCACCCGACGGAGTAATAGAGGCGATGGAATCCACAGAATACAAGTCGGTTTTGGGAGTGCAATGGCATCCTGAATGTCTCGGCAACACATGGGATACCCCTTCTAATGTGTTCACTTGGATTGTGGCTGAGGCGAAGTCGTTCAAAGAGGCGAAGGAAATACACAAGCGTGTGCTTTCACTTGACTCACATTGCGACACACCGATGTTCTTCGGACAGGATATTGATTTCGGACGGCTCGACCCCACCCTCAAAATGGATTTATTCAAGATGACACAGGGCCGTCTTGATGCAGTTGTCATGGTGGCTTATCTCAAACAGCTGGAACGCGACGAGAAATCCCTGATGGAGGCCACGGCGAAAGCCGATAAGCTGCTTACAGGTATTGAGACAATGGTCAATGCCCACAGCGATGTGGTCAGCATTGCCTATACGCCAGAAGACCTTTACCGGAACAAGGCTGAGGGGCTAAAAAGCATCATGCTTGGTATTGAGAATGGTTATGCCATTGGCAAGGACCTCTCAAATATTGAGCGGTTCCGTAAGCGTGGTGTGGTGTATATGACGCTTTGCCACAATGGTGACAACGACATCTGTGATTCTGCTAAAGGCAATCATGAGCATGGTGGTGTCAGTCCTTTCGGTGAACAGGTAATCAGAGAGATGAACAGGGTGGGCATGATGGTGGATCTCAGCCATGCCGGCGATGAGAGTTTCTACGATGCACTGGAAATCAGCTCGACACCCATTGTCTGCACCCATTCGTCTTCCCGGGCACTGTGCGCTCATCCCCGTAACCTCACCGACGATCAGCTTCGTGCATTGGCGAAAGCTGGCGGGGTGGCCCAGGTGAATATCTACTGTGATTTCCTTCGTGACAACGGAACCGAGGCATCCGTCGTCGATGCCGTCAATCATCTCAACCACATGGTCGATGTCATGGGCATCGATCACGTCGGAATCGGTACCGACTTCGACGGAGGTGGAGGAGTCCCCGGGCTCGACAACGCCTCCGATCTCATCACCTTCACACGTCATCTGTTACGTCAGCGTTATTCTGCTGACGACCTACGCCTTTTCTGGGGAGAGAATTTCCTCCGTGTCATGCGCATCGCACAAAGTCAATGCAAAGGCGCATTGTAGTTTATTCCTCCACTCCCTCTGCTGCTCCCTTTGCTGTCAGACGAATGCCATCAGCTTCCAACGTGATGAACTGATGCTTGTAGAGATCACCGACAGCACGCTTAAAGGTTTTCTTGCTTACACCGAAGGTGGCGTAAATGCTTTCGGCGTCACTCTTGTCGTGCAAGGGACAGAAGCCCTCCTGGCAGGTCTTAAGGTGCATCAGCAGTTGGTCGCTGAATGTGGTGATGCGCTTTTTCCCGAAAAACCGTTGTAGTTTAAGGTCGATTTTTCCGTCATCTCGCACTTGTTTCACGTAGCCTTTCAGACGGTCCCCCGTATGAAGCGGCTGGAATATCTCGTTGTCGAAAAGCAGTCCACGGTATTTTCCGTCAACGATGGCTTTCATGCCCAAATCCGATTTCTGCTGAATCAGCAGGTCCACCTCTTCGCCCGACTGATAAGGCGGCTGTTCGTCGGACAGGAACTTCTCCACTTTGGCGGAAGCCACGATCCGGTAGGTCACAGGGTCGATATAGCAGAACACAATGTATTTCTTTCCTTGGACCATCCGCATTTTCTGCTCCTTGAACGGGCAGAACAGGTCTTTCGTCAGGCCCCAGTCGAGGAACGCACCGAATTCGTTCACCCATTTCACTTCCAGATAGGCGAATTCGTTCACCTCAACCAGCGGTTTCTCGGTGGTGGCAATCAACCGCGCCTCGCTGTCCAAATACAGAAACACCCGCAGCTTGTCGCCTGGTTTTGTCCCTTCCGGGATATATTTACGGGGAATGAGCACTTCGCCCACCTCTCCTGCATCAAGATACATGCCGAAATCCACCTCACGCACCACTTCCATCTCGTTATGTTTGCCAAGTCGTATCATGTTTAGTTTGTAGTTTATAGTTTGTAGTTTGTAGTATAGATACTCTAGATGTCCTAGATATTCTAGGGGATCTAGTGGTTCTAGAAATAAATCGTGAATTAATCCACAATCATTCCGTCTTTAAGCTTGATTGTGCGGTCGGTTATGGAGGCAAGCTCTTCATCGTGGGTGACTATCACGAATGTCTGGTTGAATTCTTTACGTAGATTGAATATCAGTTGGTGCAGCTCTGCCTTGTTTGCAGAGTCTAAGCTTCCTGAAGGTTCGTCGGCAAGAATCACATCTGGGGAGTTGATCAGTGCGCGTGCCACAGCTACACGCTGTTTCTCGCCGCCCGACAGCTCGTTGGGTTTGTGCGACATCCTGCCCCCCATCCCCAGGTAGTTCAGCAGCTGCTCGGCTCGTGCACGGTTTGCTTTTTTCGGTTTTCGTGCTATCATGCCTGGGATCATCACGTTCTCAAGGGCTGTGAATTCAGGCAGGAGCTGATGAAACTGAAACACGAACCCGATATGCAGGTTGCGGAACCGCGACAGTTCGCGGTCTTTCATTTTGGTCACGTCTGTGCCGTTGATTACCACGCTTCCGGTGTCCCCCTTGTCGAGTGTGCCCATAATCTGAAGTAATGTGGTCTTTCCTGCGCCGCTCGGACCGACAATACTGACAATCTCGCCCTTGTTGATATGAAGCGAGATGCCTTTCAGCACCTGCAGCTTTCCAAAGCTTTTCGTTATATTTTGGATGTCTATCATGTTAGATTTTAGTTTATAGTTCTTTAGTTTATAGTTTGTAGTTTATAGTTTATAGTTTGTAGTTTGTAGTTTGTAGTTTATAGTTTGTAGTTTGTAGTTTGTAGTTTATAGTTTGTAGTTTATAGTTTGTAGTTTATAGTTTGTAGTTTATAGTTTATAGCTTTTTAGTTTGTAGTCATTAGTTTTTAGTAAACACACTATTCACTATTCACTTTTCACTTAAGTCCATTCCCTTTTTTATCCCATCTTTCCTACCCATTTTGAGAGCCAGTTGGTGATGACGGATGAGTGGTAGTTGTCCTGGTCGAGCGGGTCGGCAAATGAACGTTTATTGCCTTCCTTCTCATTGGCATTCTGGTCGGGGAAGATAATCATCAGGCTGTTCGATGAAAAATGACGCTTGATCGACACATTGGGTTTATTGATATTCGACAGATAGCTCATGCTTCCATGGCGGGCACTCACAATCACTAAAAGATGGTCGGGGTTTACCTCGCCTGCAAGCATGTCGATTCCGTTCTTCATGTGGAACAGCTTACATTCGTATTGGGCTGTTTTATGCTTACGCTGCATATAGTATTCTATGTGCCGTGTTGTGCTCTCCGATCCGTAGAACTTAATTTCGCATTTGATGTCATTTGCCAGACGCGCCACCCGCTCAACCCAACGGAGAAAGCCCGTCTCCGCTTCGGCTTGATCAGGGATAGCCACCACGATTCTTCGAATGGCTGAATAGACGGTGGTGTAGTGTACAGCGATAATTTGGTGTTTGATCAGGTCGGTCAGCTTTTTCATATAGTCGCCAAGCAATGAGTCGGAAGGCGTCTGCTTCTCGTGCAGCCCAATGATGATTTCCGATGCGTCGTTTTCACGGAATGCATGGGCAGTGGCGCTGGGAAAATCCACCGCATAGCGGCTTTGTGTCTGGAAACTCACGTTGTTGCTCTCAGTGCAAATCTTTCCTGCCTCAGCCAGACAGGCTTTACTGTGGGCTACCTTTTCTTTCTCCTTTTCGTCCGACAAACCGTCATTGATGATATTGAGGAATATCAGTCCGCGGTTCAGTTTGGCATTCCGCATGGCGATACCCGTGTGAACCAGGCTGTATATGTTGTTCTGATTATTGATGGGAATCAGAATTTTTTCGTCATCCCCTTGCTTCTGCTCTTCAAGCTGCTTTTTGTCGCTCATCAGTTTCAGCTGCTTGGATGCCTGCTCCGTGCAAATCGAACTGATGATGCACGAAATCAATATCATCACCACCACACCGTCGAGAACATCGCTGCTCATCAATGGATTGCCATCGTGGTTCACCAGATTTGTGCCTACCATCACCATAGCTAGCGCGCCGGCTGCATGTGCCTCGCTCAGCCCGAACATCATCAGGCCCTCTGGCCGTTTCATTTTAAGAAGCATTCGTGTACAAACGGCTGCCAGCCATTTCGTCAGTGTTCCCACAATCACCATCACCGACACCACAATCACGGGATTCATGCTCTCAAACAGCGGATGCACATTCACAAGCATTCCAACTCCAATGAGGAAAAAAGGGATGAACAGTGCGTTTCCGACAAACTCCAGACGGCTCATCAAGGGACTGCTCTGAGGAATATAATGCCCGAAAATCAGTCCGGCGAGGAACGCCCCGAGAATGCCCTCTAATCCGCATAAATCAGCGGATGTGGCAGAGAGAAACACCATCGCAAGTACGAACGAATACTGCAAGACCGGATCTGACACTTTTTTGAAAAAAAAGCGGATACATCTCGGAAAAAAGAAAAACAGGACTGTGAGATAAACAGCAAATTTCAACACAAACAGCATCCAGAACCTCATACCGCCTTCACCCTTGAAATCGCCTGCGATGCCTGCGAGCACCATCAGCGATAGGAGTAGTGCGATCATTGTGCCCACGACCGAAATCTGTACGCTGCGCTGACGTGTGATGCCATAACGTGCTGCAATAGGATAAGCCACCAGCGTGTGGGATGCGAAGATGCATGCAAGCAAAAGGGATGCCGACAGCGTGTAATGCAGCAGGCTGATTCCGGCAAGAAAACCAAGGCCGAAGGGTATGATTGCCGTGAGCAGTCCGAAGGTGAGACCGCTGACACGGTTCTCTTTTATGCTCCCAATGTCCATCTCCAAGCCAGCCAGAAACATGATGTAGAAGATTCCAACCTGCCCGAACAGCTTGAAACTCTCATCACGCTGAAGGATGTTCAGCCCGTTCTCGCCGATGATTGCTCCGGCGATAATCAATCCCACCAGATGCGGAATGCGCAGTTTGTTGAACAATAGCGGCGCAAACAGAATGATGGCGAGCACGATGAAAAACACCAACGCCGGGTTTTGGACGGGAAGTGAAATATGTGGAAGTGAGAAATAATCTGTGATAGATTCCATTTGGTCTGGCTTGTGGTATATGAATTCGTCTCAACTGTTTTGCAAAGTTACGAAAAAACGAGAGCAGCGCAAAGAAGAAACAGAGTTTTTTCTTTGCATTGCCGAGTGAAAGTAACTTCGGCGCAGCCAAAATTACGAAAAAGTTGTAAGATGTGGATATCATAGAAAATAAAAAATGGATATTTCGAGGCAAAAATTCACCCTTTTACACCTTTAATTCAATATTTTGTTGAATTTTATGTGAGTTTCTGAATAAAAATTCATAATTTTGCAGAATATTTTATTCTTTAATTATAGGAAGTTAACAAGGAGGATAGTTTTTTATAATCATAAATCGTAAATTTGTAAATCGTAAATAAATAAATGAGACAATGAAAGTAGCGATTGTGGGCGCAAGCGGTGCCGTAGGCCAGGAGTTCTTGCGCGTTTTGGATGAGAGAAATTTTCCGGTTGATGAATTGGTTTTGTTCGGCTCCACCAGGAGCGCGGGCAGGAAATATATGTTCCGCGGTAAGGAACACGAGGTTCAGCTGCTCAAGCACGGCGACGATTTCAAAGGCATCGACATCGCCTTCACTTCTGCCGGAGCCGGCACGTCGAAAGAGTTTGCAGATGATATCACGAAATTCGGCACTGTGATGATAGACAACTCCAGTGCTTTCCGCATGGACGATGATGTGCCGCTCGTCGTGCCGGAGTGCAACGCCCAGGATGCGCTCGTCCGTCCGAGAGGCATTATCGCCAACCCCAACTGCACGACCATCATGATGGTGGTGGTGCTCCAGCCGATAGAGAACCTGAGCCATATCCGCCGCATCCATGTGGCAAGCTATCAGAGTGCGAGTGGCGCTGGAGCGGCAGCCATGGCTGAGCTCCAGCAGCAGTATAAGGAACTGGCGGAGGACAAGCCAGTCACCGTGAATAAGTTCGCCTATCAGCTCGCCTATAATGTCATCCCTCAAATCGATGTGTTCCAGGACAACGGCTACACGAAGGAGGAGATGAAGATGTTCAACGAGACGCGCAAAATCATGCACACTGACGCCTGCTGCTCTGCCATGTGCGTGCGTATCTCTTCCCTGCGTGCCCACAGCGAGGCGGTATGGGTGGAGACCGAGAAGCCGCTCGACGTGGATGTGGTTCGCAAGGCCATCGATGCGGCTCCGGGCGTGACCGTCATCGACGACCCGAAAAACCAGAAATACCCCATGCCGCTGTTCACTGCCGGCAAGGACGACGTCTATGTGGGACGTATCCGCAAGGACCTCGCCAATGATAACGGCATCACGTTCTGGCTCTCCGGCGACCAGATCAAGAAGGGCGCAGCACTCAACGCAGTGCAGATCGGTGAGTACCTTATCGCACAGGGTGAGTTTGAGAAGAAATCCTAAAAACTTAAATAATAGTATTAATCATTAATTAACTGAAACCAAATGAATATGAAAAAATTATTTTATCTGCTTTTTGTGGCATTGTTAGGAGCAGGGCTCGCTGCTTGTGATAAAGACGACCCGAAGCCCAGAAACGGCGGTTATGGTCCTGGCGGCGGTGGCAACGAAAACGAAAACCTCGATGTGAAGTTCACAGCCGACAACTATTGGTGTGGCTACTATGGCGACGCATTAAACACAGGCAAAGGAACGTATGTCATTGAGCTGTACAAAGGAGACATCGACGACTACGGCTATCTGAAGTCCAAGGGATATGCCGTCACCCTTACCGTCAACGGACCGCTGGTGGGTGACGGTGAGACACTCACCCTCCCTGTCGGCACCTACAAAACCAATCTGAATAAGAACGCCGACTTTAAGATCCACAATGAGGACTATGACCCTTATATCTCGTATGTGGAGTTGTGGGTAGATGGTGATCAGGAGTCTGTCACCGACTTTATCAGCGGCGGAACGATGAAAATCACCAACAACAAGGGTAAATATACCGTTGAGTGCGACCTCGACATGTATTATATCAGCGACAATGACGGAAAGCATGTAGCTGACGGCAACCTGCAAGCAACCTATACAGGTGCTATCGAGGTGGTTGACGCCACCAATGCCGAAGGTGGGTTGGACCTGCTTGCCGACCAGTTCTGGTGTGGCTACTACGGCGACTATCTCGGACTGGGCACTGGAATGTATATGGTTGAGATCAACGACGGTACCATCGACGACGCAGGATATCTCACATCTCCTGGTACTGCCATCACGCTTGCTGTCAACGGTGAGATGCCTGCTGAGGGAGAGACAGTCACCCTGCCAGTTGGCACTTACACCACCGATCTTGAGATGACCGACAACTTTAAAATCATCAATGAGGATGTCGGTTTCTACCTCTCATTCGTAGAGAAGTTGGTTGCCGGAGAGACAACCTCTTACACCGACTTCATCAGCAAGGGTACGATGACCGTGACGAACCAGGGCGGCGGTCAGTTTGTGATACAGTGCGACCTCGACATGTTCTATGAGGATGAAAACGGCAATGTTGTTGACGACGGCAATCTGAAGGGTGCATATATCGGTCAGATATTCGTTGACGACTATACCGGCGGCGGTGGCGGTGGAGAAGAACAGAAACTCTACGATACCTACCCTGTTGATGTTGACCTCGGCGAGATGACTGAGTGCGTTGGCTCGTTCTATAAATTCACCAAGAGCCAACTGGGCAACTACTATCTGTCACTCTTCAATGTGGGTGTTGACTGGGAAAAAGAAGAATTCACAGGACCTGGAACAATCATGACCATCGACCTCTTCACCGACTATACAGAACAGCCTGACCTCAACCAGCTGAACGCTACATTCACGATAGCAGAGGACGGTGAGTATGAGGAGTGGACCTACCAGCCCGGCAAGGTGTTCCTGAACAATGGTGAGGCATCATGGTCGGGTACTTACATCGACGAAATCTGTGAGCTGGAGGATGAGGAAGGCAAGTACTTCGGCTACGGACGCTCATCCATGGTTACCGGCGGTACCATCAAGGCCACTTCCGACGGAACGAACGTGACATTCGAACTTGACCTCACCACCGAGACCGGAAACAAGATTGTCGGCAAATATAGTGGCAAGCCGGAAGTGTCTGTTCCTGAAAACAATGCTGTCGATGCAGTCAAGGCCCGCAAAATCAAGTCTGCCAACGACCTGATGCGGCCGTTCAGCAAGTATGAGCGTCTGGGACGCAAGGCAGTCAGGAAATCCGGACGCAACATGCCTCGCACAGTCAATGCCGACAAGCGTCAGAACCGCAGGGCAAAGCGGACAATCCGCATTCAGCC
>JAEEGH010017294.1_pt1 | contig 15390 bp, 11 predicted proteins | sample 9134181 | NCBI WGS metagenome assembly JAEEGH01 (sample SAMN16246544, study PRJNA631951) | gut metagenome | biome: gut microbiome; feature: rumen; material: DP-attached | host: Bos | place: Iran: Karaj | collected 2018-10 | reverse complement strand
CTCCGCCGCCGTGGAGCCAGATCACCAGGGGATTCTCCTTCCCGTCGCCCTTGAGGGACCAGGGTTCATACGCCGCATAAGTAAGCGTCACGTCCCCTGACTTTCCGGTATTCCGGCCGGTGAATGTCCCTTTGTTGAAGTAATCGGCCTCGGAAAGGAAATCCTTCAGGGCCTTGTCCGTCTCACAGTCGATGGCGGTAAACTTCTGCTTGCCGACTTTCAGGACCTTTCCTTTCTTCAGCCCGACCTTGAGGCTGTACGCCTCATTCCAGACGCCGGACCGGATGGAAAGGCCGAGACCGCGGCCGGAGGCCTTCTCAAGGCCCAGCGCGACGTACTGGCCGTCCGGGTCGTACGCGCCCCTGGAATCCGAGGGGTAGGCCGACAGGACGTTGCGTTCCGTCCCGTTCGTGTTGACGGTGAAGACGGAGGGGTCGAGATTGTCCAGCTTGATCTCCGGTTTCACCACGACGAGATTGACGGCGGTGGAGGCCTCATAGGTGGTCACGCCGACCACTTGCGGCGCCATCTTCAGGGTCTGGGCGCCGGCGGACGCCGCCACGGTCATGGCCACGACGGCGAGGATGGATTGGATTCTGTTCATAGGGAGTTCGTTTCAGTGTTCTGGCGAAATGGGCTACAAATCGTCGATCGGATTCCGCCCCAGGCCTCCGGTCGAAGTCGTCGTGGCGGCGTTCGCGTACTTCAGGATGACGTGCCAGGAGGATTGGTTCGAGACGTCGGCGTCCAGGGAGATGGTGCCGTTCGGGAGGTTGTAGACGGCGAGGTTCCGGTTGACGACCGGGTCGATGCCGTATTTCCGGGTGAGGTCCGCCTGGAGGTTGTCATAGGCCTTTTCCAGGGCGTCCCAGTCGGAGATGACGGGGAAATCGACCCGGACTTCCTGCACAGGATTGCCGGCCGGGGTTACCTTGCAGCCGCTGTAACCGGCGAAATCGCCCGTGTACGTGCCGTTCCCGGCATTCTTGAAGCCGGCCTTGACCAGGGCCGACCCGAAGGCCGACGGCGAGCCGGTCAGCGGAATGCCCTTGAAGGTGAGGGGAGCCGATGCCGTAGTGGTCGTGGACGGAGTCTGCGTGGTCTGCGTCTGGGTGGAAGGCTTCTGGCCCTTGTATTTGCCGATGCCCAGTTCCCGTTCCAGGTCCTCGACGTCCTCGATGAGGTCCTCGTTGACGATCGGTTTGTCATTCTGCTTTTTCGGGCTGAACCAGCCGCCGGATTCCTCCGAACTTCCTTTCCCGGATCCGACCGTTCCGCCGCTGTTCCCCGAGCCGCCGGGCAGGGGAATCACGCTTCCGAACTGGCTGGAACACCACCGCACGGCCAGGAAGATGACCGCCACGGTAATGACCAGCTTGAGGAGCTTCTTTAATCCATTCTGCATGATTATCGATGTTTTGGTGACTTTCTATTTCCCGAAATTCCGCGAGGCGAAGGGGAGGGAGAGGCGGAGGGCGGTGTGCCAGTACTCCCAGCCGTGCCAGCCGTCGCGGATGCGGAGCTCGCTGCGGACGCCGCGGGCGCGCATCTTCTGGAAGAGGGCGACGGACAGGTCCATGAGGCCGTCGTCGTCGCCGCAGTCGAAGAACCACTTCACGGTGCGGAGCTTCTCGAGGGTGGCGTCATCGGCCTGGTCGATGAAATCGAGGGCGGAGTGTTCGCGGACGGCCTTGTTCACCAGGTAGAACTTGTCCTTTTCCATGTCGTCGCGCACGGCGCTGTCCAGCCAGGCGCTCATCGCGTAGCAGCTGGAGAACAGGTCCGGGTGCCGCTGCGCGTAGACGGTGCTGCCGCCGCCGCCCATGGACAGGCCCATCACGGCGCGGTGCGCCTTGTCGCCGTAGATCTTGTAGCGGAATTCGACCGTGGGGACGAGCTCCTGGAAGAAGAAATCCTCGTAGGGATGGCCGGGCATGTTGAAATAGCCGTTCCAGTTGTTGTGGATGTCGGGGTCGCCGGCGTTGGGCATGATGATGACCATCGGCACGATCTCGCCGCTGGCCGTGAGCTCGTCCACCACGTCCTTCATGTGGCCCGTGGTCGCCCAGTCCTTGTAGGTACCGTACAGGCCGTGGAGGAGGTAGACGACCGGGTATTGCCGGTTCGACGTGGCGTCGTAGCCGGCGGGCAGGTATACGTTGATGTCGACGGGACCGCCCAGGAAGGCGCTTTCGACGGTGTCGTGGCGGATTTCACTCTGGCGGAGCGGCTGGCCGGGGAGGGCCGGGAGGAGCAGCAAGCCTGCGAGGAGGCTCAGCATCAATCTTTTCATAATCGGTAAGGAGTTTCCCAAATTTAGCGATTCTCCCGGTTTTTTCATCGTTTTTGGGAAAATGTTTTCGATTCGCACCGGAAAAATGCCTATCTTTACAAGGTATGGCAATCGACATCGACAAATTCGTCCATGACCAGCTCTCGGTCTGGCCGGCCGTCGCGGCGAAGTACCGGGCCCTCAAGAGCGCCCAGACCCGCCAGATGACCATCGGCGGCATCCTCGTCACCCTCCAGTCGAACCCGGGCCGGATGCCCATCTTCGACCACGGCTGCCCGCTGTGCGAGGAGAACTACCTGGACCAGCAGCATTTCCTGCCGTTCGAAGGCCGCAAGGGCCGGAAATACCGCATCCTGGTGAACCGGGCGCCCATCTTCCCGAACCACCTCGTGATCACCCGCGACGTCCACGTCCCGCAGACCATCTGGCACCGCTATCCGGACATGCTGGACCTCGCCGTCCAGTTCCCGGACTACGTCATCTTCTACAACAGCCCCTACAGCGGCACCACCGTCCCCGGGCATGCGCATTTCCAGGCCTGCCCCAAGGGGTACATGCCCATGGAACGCATCGCGGGCCGGCTCCTCCACAACATCGCGATGAACGGGGGCCAGGTTCCCGAGAGCCTTTCCGCCAACGTCTCCTTCGTGGATTCGGTCCGGGACGCCCAGCTGTTCCATTACAAGCATTTCACCCGGGGCGTCTTCCTGCTCCGCGCGGAGACGGCCAAGTCCATGGCGAAGATGTTCTACCGCCTCCTGGACTGCTGCGACCTCGCGGAAGGGGAGACGGAGCCCCGCTTCAACGCCCTCACCTTCTTCAGCGAGGGCGAGTACCGCGCCGTCGTGATGTGCAGGGCGGCGCACCGGCCGCACCATTTCTATGCGGAAGGGGAGGACCATTTCGCCCTCAGTCCCGGCGCGGCCGACATGGCCGGCTTCTTCGTCATCCCGGAAGTGTCCGATTACGAGCGGCTTACGCCCGGGATCCTGACGGACATCCTGCAGGAGATCTCCCTCTCCGAGAAGCAGGAGGAGCGCCTCCTGTGGCGCCTCGTCCGCACCCAGCCCAAGATCGAGGTGGGCATCCTGTCCGGCCCGGAGATCACCTTCGAGATCATCTCCGACGGCGCCGGCCCGCAGAAGGTCTCCTACCGCGAAGGCAAGATCGACTATAACGGCACCCTGTACGACGAGCTCGTCTTCGAGGCGCCCACCATCTCCACCCTGTTCGCCGAGCCGTCGTTCATCCTGTACGGCGTGACCATCGGCGTGGACTTCCATTGGCAGCGGCAGCAGGACCAGCAGTTCGCCGGCACCCTCAAGTTCATCGTGGACGAGGGCAAGGTGGTGGCTGTCAATGTGATCGGCGTCGAGGACTACCTCCTCAGCGTCATCTCCTCCGAGATGAAGGCGACGGCTTCGCCCGAGTTCCTGAAGGCCCATGCCGTCATCTCCCGCTCCTGGGTGATGGCCCAGATCGCCCATCGGCAGGCCCGGAAGAAGGCCTCCGCGCCCTATTCCTTCGACAACGTCCCTTCGCTCGTGACCTGGCTGGATGCGTCCCGGCAGACCGAGGCGGGCCAGCCCGCCGGCGAGATCGTCAAATGGTTCGACCACGACGACCACCATCACTTCGACGTCTGCGCCGACGACCACTGCCAGCGCTACCAGGGCCTGACGATGGCCGTCGGGGACAAGGTCCGCGCCGCCATCGACGAGACCTGGGGCCTCACGCTCCGCTCCGGCGGGGAACTCGTCGACGCCCGCTTCTACAAGTGCTGCGGCGGCAAGACCGAGCTTTTCTCCACGGCCTGGGCCGATGAAGACTATCCCTACCTGACGGTTCACGACGACCCCTGGTGCGACACCCACGACAAGGAAATCCTGTCCCAGGTCCTGAACGATTACGACCTGGAAACGGAGGACTTCCACGACTGGACGGTCCGCTACAAGCGCGCGGACCTCGCCGCCCTCATCACGAAGCGGTCGGGCGTGGACATCGGCGACCTCGTCGCCCTGGAGCCCCTCGAGCGGGGCGGCTCCGGCCGCATCAAGAAACTCCGCATCGTCGGCTCCAAGGTGACGCTCACTGTGGGCAAGGAGCTGATTATCCGCCGCTTCCTCTCCGAAAGCCACCTGTACAGCTCCTGGTTCGACGTGGAGATGACGGATGACGAAGTCGTCCTCCGCGGCCACGGCTGGGGCCACGGCGTGGGCCTGTGCCAGATCGGCGCCGCCGTCATGGCCGCCCAGGGCAAGACCTTCGAAGAGATCCTCTCCTTCTACTATCCCGGAACAACCCTCGAACGATGAAACCGCGCACTCCCTGGCTCTGGGTTCCGACCCTCTATTTCGCGGAAGGCCTTCCGTACTTTATCGTGAACACCATCTCCGTGGTGATCCTCAAGGACCTGGGGATGGACAACGCCCGGCTGGCCCTGCTGACCAGCCTGATCGGCCTGCCCTGGCTCGTGAAGCCGCTCTGGAGCCCCTTCGTGGACATTTTCAAGAGCAAGCGCTGGTGGATCGTGACGATGCAGCTGCTGATGGCCGTCGCCGTCGGTGTCCTCGCCGCGACGCTCCCGGCCTCCTCCACCTTCACGTGGATGCTCATCCTGTTCGTCATCACCGGCTTCGCCTCCGCCTCGCACGACATCGCGGCGGACGGCTATTACATGCTGGCCCTGGACGAGGGGCGGCAATCGGCCTTCGTGGGCATCCGCAACACCTTCTACCGGATCGCGATGGTGTTCGGGCAGGGTGTGCTCATCGTCCTGGCCGGCTGGCTGGAAAAGCGCACCGGAGCCGTGTCCAAGGCCTGGTCCTGGACGCTCCTCGCGACGGCCGCCATCCTGGCCCTCGTGACCGCCTACCACGCCTTCGTCCTGCCGCGGCCCGCGGAGGACCGCACGGCCGGCGGCAAGACGGGCGGCGAGATCCTGCGCGAGTTCGGCGCCGCGTTCGGGAGCTTCTTCACGAAGCCCGGCATCGGCCTCCTCGTATGCTTCCTCCTGCTTTATCGCCTGCCTGAGGCGCTGTCGGTCAAGCTCCTGTATCCCTTCTTCAGCGACGCGATGGCCGACGGGGGACTGGGCCTGGACAAGGCCGCCTTCGGGATGGTGTACGGCACCGCCGGGGTGATCGCGCTCCTCGCGGGCGGCATCCTCGGCGGCTGGCACATCTCCCGGCGGGGCCTCCGCCGCTGCCTGCTGCCGATGGCCCTCAGCCTCGCCCTGCCGTGCGCCGTGTACCTGTTCCTGGCCCTCACGCAGCCCGCCTCCGTCTGGACGGTCGGCGCCTGCGTCGTCTTCGACCAGTTCGGCTACGGCTACGGCTTCACCGCCTACACGGTGTATATGATGTACTTCGCCGACGGTCCCCTCAAGACCTCCCACTACGCGATCTGCACCGGCTTCATGGCCTTGTCCATGCTGCTGCCGGGCGCCGTGGCAGGATATCTGCAAGAGGGACTGGGGTATGTGGGGTTCTACGTCCTGGTGATGGTCTGCTGCCTCGCCACCGTGGCCGTGACCCTGTATGCGCGCCGCCGCGTCCCGGCCGATTACGGACGCGCCAAGAAAGACTGACCATGAAGAAGTTGCTGACACTCATCCTTTCACTGGCGGGCCTTTCGCTCTCCGCCCAGGTCTATACCGGCATCGACATGCTGGAGCGGTACGGCTTCGAGGAACTCCGCGGCAAGCGGGTGGGCCTGGTGACGAACCCCTCCGGCGTGGACCGGAACCTCCGTTCCACCATCGACATCCTCTTCGAGGCGCCCGAGGTGAACCTCGTGGCCCTGTACGGCCCGGAGCACGGCGTCCGCGGCGACGCCTATGCCGGCGACCACGTGGCCAGCGGCAAGGACCCGAAAACCGGCCTCCCGGTCCATTCCCTGTACGGTTCCACCCGCAAACCCACGCCCGAGATGCTGAAAGGGGTCGACGTGATGGTCTATGACATCCAGGACGTCGGCACCCGTTCCTACACCTTCATCTCCACCCTCGGCCTGGTGATGCGCGCCTGCGCCGAGCAGGACGTCGAGGTGATGGTCCTGGACCGGCCCAATCCGCTGGGCGGGCTCAAGGTCGAGGGCTGCCTCGTGGAACCGGGCTTCTTCTCCTTCGTCAGCGAGTTCCGCATCCCGTATGTGTACGGCCTCACCGTCGGCGAGCTGGCCGGCCTCATCAACGAGGAAGGCCTCAACTGCGGCGTGGAGGGCAAGGAACCGCCCCTCAAGTGCCGCCTGACGGTCATCCCCATGCGCGGCTGGGAAAGGTCCATGCTGTACAAGGACACCGGCCTGCCCTGGATCCTTCCGTCGCCGAACATCCCCTCCGAAGCCTCGGCCATCGGCTATCCCTCCGCCGGCATCGCGGGCGAGTACGGCTACCTGAACATCGGCGTGGGCTATACCATCCCGTTCCAGACCTTCGCGGCCCCGTGGATCGACGCGGACAAGCTCAAGGAGCGCCTGGACAGCTACCACATTCCCGGCACCGCCTTCCGGACCATCCATTACAAGCCCATCTCCGGGCAGAACCCGCAGATGCAGCACGGCGTCCAGTTCTTCTACACCGATTACGAGGCCGCGACCATCACGCTGACGCAATTCTATGTGATGCAGGCGCTTCAGGAAATGTACCCTGCACGCAATCCCTACAAGGTTTTGAAGAAAACCCGCATGCTCGATATCGTTTGTGGCACGGATTATGTGAGAAGGGAATTCGGAAAGCGACTGAAAGTCGAAGATATCCAGTCCAGATGGATGCAGGATACGGAAGCTTTCAAGGAGCTCTCCCAAAATTATTACTTATATCGTTAACTTTTAAACGACAAAGCCATGAGAAGGATGATCAACACCGTAGCCGCCCTCTTCATCACGATAGCGATGATTGCGGCCCCTGAGGCGAACGCCCAGTCCCGCCGTTCTTCCGGCGGAGCTTCCACCGCGACCCGGTCGTCCTCTTCGCAGACTACCTCGCGCGGTTCCTCTTCCATGAGCCGGTCCGGCGGTTCCACCGCCAACCGCTCCGCAAATATCTCCACCAGCCGTGCCGCGTCGCCTCAGACCGACCGGACCAGCCGCTCCACCGGGAGCAGCACGACCAGCCGTTCCAGCAGCAGCACGACCAGCCGCTCTACCGGAAGCACGTCTTCCGCGCAGACCAGCCGGAGCACCGGTACTTCCACGACGAGCCGCTCCGTGGCTCCTCAGAATGACCGGACCAACCGTTCCACCGGCAGCAGCACGACCAGCCGTTCTACCGGAAGCACGTCTTCCGCGCAGACCAGCCGCAGCACCGGTTCCACGACCAGCCGCTCCACGGGCACTGCGACCCAGACCGACCGGACGAACCGTTCCACCGGAACTTCTTCCGCGACGACCAGCCGCAGCACGGGTTCCACCTCCACGACCAGCCGTTCCACCGGCACCGTGGACCAGAACACCCGCACCAGCCGGAGCACCGGTTCCACCACCAGCCGTTCCACGGGTTCTGTCGACCAGAACTCCCGGACCAGCCGGAGCACCTCCGGTACTGCCACGACCAGCCGCTCCACCGGCTCGACCGACCGCAATTCCGGTACGGCCATCCGGTCCAGCAGCAACGTCACCCGCAGCGGCCTCGGCTACAACGCGGCGAACGAAGCGAACGCTTCCAACTCCGTGAAGAACACCGAGCCCATGCGTGACCACGCCGGCAACTACCGGTACAACGACGACTTCCGTCTGGACAACGGTCACAACATGCACAGGCTGCCTCCGCGCGAGCGCGATTTCATCGCCTGGGACCGTCCGGGCCTGGGATACTTCTGGGACAACCGTCCGCACTACTTCGGATACCGTGTCCACGTACTCCCTCCGCGCTACCGTCGGATCACCCACTGGGGCATCGACTACTACTTCTATGAGGGGATCTACTACCGTCCTTACGGCGGTGTGTACGTGATCTGCCGTCCGCCTTTCGGCACTCCGCTCGAGAGAGCGATCGACAGGGCCCTGTTCAACCTGGTCAAGTTCTCCTACTACTGCAACACGTACCGGACCTATAGCACGGTCTTCGACAATTACAACGTGATTGCCCAGCAGAACCTGATCATCGCGCAGAACAACGCCCGGATCGCCGCCCAGAACGCGAGTTACGCCCTGAACAGCGGCCGCGCCCTCTCCGCCTACGAGCTGGCCAACAAGCTCGGCCTCGTGCAGAGCTACGCCTACGCCAACTCCGACTACTTCTACCAGGACGGTGTATTCTACAGTGTAAGCGCCTCCGGCAATTACACCACCATCGTCCCGCCGGCCGGAGCCCTCGTGAGCTCCCTCCCGGATGACTACGAGACCATCGTGATGAACGGCATCGAGTACTACATGGTGGACAACACCGTCTATCGGACCACCCTGTTCGACGGCCAGCCTTATCTCGAGGTCCTGGGTCAGATGTACGGCTCGCTGTACAACCAGTACAGCATCTACCGGTAAGCTTCCGGTAACACGAACGAAGCCGGCCTTTCGGGGCCGGCTTTTTCGTGTCTTGCCGTCGGTTCAGATCCGCGCGAAGATCCTCCGCAGGGAATCCGGTTCGCCGGAGGAGTGGAGCTCGATGCTGAAGGGGCCTTCGTCGAGCGGGACGCAGTCCTTCTCCAGCAGGCGGACGGTCTGGCGGGCGACGGCGGGGGCCGGGTCGATGACCTGGACCCCGGGGCCGGCGACGGCCTCGACGACCGGCCGCAGGAACGGGTAGTGCGTGCAGCCGAGGACGATGCGGTCCGCGCCGGCGTCCAGCAGGGGCTGCAGCGAGGCTTTCACGGTGGCATAGGCCTCCGGTCCGTCCAGGATGCCGTTTTCCACGAGTTCCACGAAGCCTTCGCCCACGTGCTCGACGATGCGGACATCGTCCTCGAAGCGGCCTTTCGTCTTCAGGTATTTGGACCCTTTGAGCGTCCCGGCCGTGGCGAGGACGCCGATCACGCCGGTCTCCGTGCCCAGGGCAGCGGGTTTCACGGCCGGTTCCATCCCGACGAAGGGCACGTCGGGGTACTCCTCCCGCAGAAGGGCGATGGCGGCCGCCGTCGCGGTGTTGCAGGCGACGACGATGATGTCGGCCCCCTTGCCCAGGAGGAAGTCCGTCAGGGTGCGGGCGCGGTCCTGGATGAACTCGGCCGTCTTGTCCCCGTAGGGGCAGTGGGCGTTGTCCGCATAGTAGACATAGCGCTCGTACGGGAGCAGTTTCACGATCTCCCGGTACACCGACAGGCCGCCTGAGCCCGAGTCGAATATGCCGATGGTTGCCATACGCTTACAAATATACGGGAAATTATTCGTATTTTTGTACGATGATTCGGAAAGCGATATGACGACCCTCGAACAAATCAAAGACCTGCACGAGCGCCTGGACACCCTCGAAAAGTGCCTGGACATCGCCGGCAAGCGGAAAGACGTGGAGCAGAAGACGCAGGAGAGCCTGGCGCCCGATTTCTGGAACGACCCCAAGGCCGCCGAAGGCTTCCTCAAGAAGCTCGCCGGCGTAAAGGCCTGGGTGACCGACTTCCAGAAGGCCGCCTCCCTCGTGGACGACCTGGACGTCCTGTACGACTTCGCGAAGGACAGCGTCTCCGGCAGCGAGGACGAGGCCGTCGAGACCGACGAAACCCGCGAACTGGACGCCACTTTCGCCAAGGCGGTCGACGCCGTCGAAGCCCTGGAGCTCAAGAACATGCTGGGCAACGAAGGCGACAACCTCGGCGCGGTCCTCACCATCAATTCCGGCGCCGGCGGCACCGAGGCGAACGACTGGTCGTCGATGCTGATGCGGATGTACCTCCGCTGGGGCGAGCGCAACGGCTACAAGATGACGGTCACCTCCCTGCTGGAAGGCGAAGAAGCCGGCATCAAGTCCGCCACCATCGAGGTCGAGGGCGACTACGCCTACGGCTACCTGAAGGCCGAAAACGGCGTCCACCGCCTCGTCCGCATCTCCCCGTTCAACGCCCAGGGCAAGCGCCAGACCACCTTCTCTTCGGTCTTTGTCTACCCGCTGGTGGACGACTCCATCCACATCGAAATCAATCCCGGGGACCTGGAATGGGACACCTTCCGGAGCGGCGGCCACGGCGGCCAGAACGTGAACAAGGTGGAAACGGGCGTCCGCGTCCGCCACATCCCGTCCGGCATCATGGTGGAGAACACCGAGACGCGCTCCCAGCAGGACAACCGCCAGCGCGCCCTCCTCATCCTCAAGTCCCGCCTCTACGACATCGAGCTCAAGAAGCGCCAGGAGAAGCAGGCCGAACTCGAAGGCCAGAAGAAGAAGATCGAATGGGGTTCCCAGATCCGCTCCTACGTCCTGCACCCGTACAAAATGGTCAAGGACCTGCGCACCGGCTGGGAGACCGCCGACACGCAGGGCGTGCTGGACGGCGACCTCAACGCCTTCATGAAAGAATACCTCATGCAAAACTAAAACCCAATATGACAGATTTCAAATACGCACCCATGTTCCAGACGGGTGAGGACCGGACCGAGTACTACAAGATCCCCGGTTCTGAGCAGTATGTTTCCACCGCTGATTTCGAGGGGCACAAGATCCTCAAGGTACAGAAGGAGGGCCTGACCGTGATGGCCAACACGGCCTTCCGCGACGTGAGTTTCCTGCTGCGCCGCTCCCACAACGAGCAGGTCGCCGCGATCCTCCGCGACCCCGAGGCCTCCGAGAACGACAAATACGTGGCGCTGACCTTCCTGCGCAACGCCGAGGTGGCCGCCAAGGGCAAACTCCCGCTCTGCCAGGACACCGGCACCGCCATCATCCACGGCGAGAAAGGCCAGCAGGTCTGGACCGGATTCTGCGACGAGGAGGCCCTGAGCCTCGGTGTCTTCAAGACCTACACCGAGGAGAACCTCCGCTACAGCCAGAACGCCCCGCTGGACATGTACCGCGAAGTCAACACCAAGTGCAATCTCCCCGCCCAGATCGACATTGAGGCCACGGAGGGTGCCGAATACCGCTTCCTCTGCGTGACCAAGGGCGGCGGCTCCGCCAACAAGACCTATCTCTACCAGGAGACCAAGGCACGCATCCAGAACCCTGGCACGCTCGTCCCCTTCCTCGTGGAGAAGATGCGTTCGCTCGGCACGGCTGCCTGTCCGCCCTACCACATCGCCATCGTCGTGGGCGGCACCTCGGCCGAGAAGAACCTCATGACGGTCAAGCTCGCTTCCACACATTTCTATGATGGCCTGCCCACCACCGGCGACGAGACCGGCCGCGCCTTCCGCGACGTGGAGCTGGAGCGTCAGCTGCTCGAGGAGACCCGCAAGATCGGCCTCGGCGCCCAGTTCGGCGGCAAGTACATGGCGCACGACGTGCGCGTCGTCCGCCTGCCGCGCCACGGCGCCAGCTGCCCCATCGGCCTGGGCGTGAGCTGCTCGGCCGACCGCAACATCAAGGCGAAGATCAACGCCGACGGCATCTGGATCGAGAAGATGGACGACAAGCCCTACGAGCTGATCCCCGAAGAACTGCGCCGCGCCGGCGAAGGCGAGGCCGTCAGGATCGACCTCGACCAGCCCATGAAGGACATCCTCGCCGAACTGACCAAGTACCCGGTCAGCACGCGCCTCAGCCTCAACGGCACTATCATCGTGGGCCGTGACATTGCGCACGCCAAGATCAAGGCCCGCCTGGACGCCGGCGAACCCATGCCCCAGTACCTCAAGGACCACCCGATCTACTATGCCGGTCCGGCGAAGACCCCGGCCGGGATGGCCTGCGGCTCCATGGGCCCGACCACGGCCGGCCGCATGGATCCCTATGTGGACGAGTTCCAGGACCACGGCGGCTCGATGATCATGCTCGCCAAGGGCAACCGCAGCCAGGCCGTGACCGACGCCTGCCGCAAGCACGGCGGTTTCTACCTCGGCTCCATCGGCGGCCCCGCCGCCATCCTGGCCCAGGAGAACATCAAGAGCATCGAGTGCGTGGAGTACCCGGAGCTCGGGATGGAAGCCATCTGGAAGATCCGGGTCGAGGATTTCCCCGCGTTCATCCTCGTGGATGACAAGGGCAACGACTTCTTCAAGCAGCTCGGACTGTAGCCGACATGAAAAAGGCGCTGCGGATCGTCGGGATCGTCGTGGCCGCCCTGCTCGGCCTCGTCCTCCTCGTGCTCGCCGCCCTGCCGTTGGTCCTCAACTCCAGGGTGGTCACGAAGATCGTGGACAAGTACGCAGCAGAGTATATCGACGGCGACCTGGAATACGCACGCCTGAGCATCCAACCCTACCGGCACCTCCCCCTCGTGGGGATCGCCCTGGAGGATGTCGCCATCACGTATCCGCACGAGCGCTTCGCCGTCTACGATACCGTGCCGCCTCCCAGCCCGCTGCTTGATGCGGGCCGCGGGCGGCCCAAGGACACGCTGGCGCGTTTCGGGAGGCTCTATATCTCCGCCGACGCCGTCAAGCTGGTCCGCGACCGGGAGATCGAAGTCCATGAGATCGCCCTGGAGCGCCTCGCCGCCTTCGCGCACAATTACGGCGAGGCAGCCAATTGGGACATCATCCGTATCCCGGAGAAACAGGACACCGCCAAGAAGCCCTTCGACCTGCCCTGGATCCAGCTGAACCGGCTCCGCATCGACGGGCAGCCGCACATCGTCTACACGGCCCAGCGCGAGGGCGTCTATGCGTCGGCGGACTTCGACAGGCTGACCCTGAGCGGCCACGCCAAGGTCGCCTCGGACGGATTCCGCCTGCGGGACGTACACCTGGGCATGGATTCCCTGCGGGTGTTCGGGCATGTCCCGGGAGACACGGTCTCCGCCCGGATGGCCTTCCTGCGCCTGGACCAGACGCGCGAGCAGGGCTTCGACCTGGCCCTGGCGGCCGATGCGCTGCTGAATACCGCCGCCTACGGCGAGATGGAAGTCCCGCTGCGCGCGAAAGGCAACATCGGTTATGACCTGCAGCCCGGGCGCACCGCGCTCGACATCCCCGGACTGGACCTGCACGTCGCCCACCTGCCGCTGCACGCGGCCGGCAGCGCCGTGCTGACCCGGGGCCGGATCGACGTGGACGCCGCGGCGAGCCTGACCGACTGCCCGATCGACTCCCTGCAGCGCTCCTACCTGGACCGCTTCATCCCCATCTCCCGTGACATCAGCACCAACGGCCGCCTGAGCGTGGACCTCAAGGCGGACGGCAGCTACACCAAAGACTCGGTCCCGCGCCTGAGCGCCCGCGTCCGCCTGCCCAGTTCCAACGCCTACTACAGCAAGATGAAGCTCGGCGGCAACCTCGTGCTGGACCTCGACGCCGAGATGACCCCGTCCAAGCGGCTCGACGCCCGGATCCGCACCCTTAGGGCCCGTATCCCGGGCCTCTACGCGCGGCTGGACGGCACGGTGCGCGACGTGCTCGGGCGCAACCCCCGCTACGCCCTGCAGGCCAAGGCAGACGCCTCCCTGGGTCCGCTGATGCGCTACGTCCCGGAGTCACTGGGCATCGAGCAGGCAGAGGGTGACATCCACCTGGATGTCAAGGCCAACGTCACCCAGCGCGAACTCAACCTCTACCAGTTCCAGAAGGCCGACGTGACAGGCACGCTAACCAGCGACAGCCTGCACGTGGCCATCCCCAAGGATTCCATCGACGCGCTGCTCTACCGCCCCAACGTGCTGATCGGCTCCAACGAGGCGGGCATCCGGCTCAACGCCGACTTCGACAGCCTCTATTTCGAGATGGGCACAGCCCTGCAGGCTCGCGTGCGCGAAATGCGCAACGGCGCCCAGATCATCAAGGTCCCCGTGGACGGACAGCTCGTCCCCCGGTTGTATGCCTCCACGGATAACGGAGAGATCTTCGCCAAGATCGGCTCCAGCCGCATGGGACTGCGGAACGCCAGCATCTGGGCTTCCGCCGAGAAGCGCCTGCATGACGGAAGGCACGGCCCCCAGCGCACGCCGGTGCGCAGCCGGGGGGATTTCGCGGACAGCGACATCACCATCGCCTTGGACACCACCTATTCGCGCCTGTTGCGCGAATGGTCGCCCGAGGGCAGCATCTTTGCGGAGAGCGGCTTCTTCGCCTCCCCCCGCCTGCCGTTGCGCACGCGCCTGACCGCCCTCAGCGCGGAGTTCAACGACAATGAGATCGACATCGACTCCGTGGGCGTAGTCTCGGGCACCTCTGACATCAAGGCCGCCGGCTACATGACGGGTATCCGCGAGGCGCTCTTCCGCCACGGCGTGCTCGAAGCGCAGCTCAACGCCGAGTCGAACCGTCTCAACCTCAACGAGTTGATCGCCGCCCTGCAGGCCGGATCCGAGGATATCGGTAAGGTGGCCGTGGCCGACGAGCAGGACGAGAGCTTCGTCACCGACACGCTCGAGGACGCGCGCATCGACAAGGAGAAGATGAAACTGGTCGTCGTGCCGGGCAACATCAAGGCCACGGTCGGCGTCCAGGCCGACACCGTGGACTATGCCGAGCTGCAGGTCGGTCCCGTGCTTGCCGTCGCACGCATGCAGGACCGCACGGCCCAGCTGCTCGGCACGCACGTCATCTCCGACATCGGCCGCATCGCCATGGATGCCTACTACACGACCCAGAGCAAACAGGACATCGCCGCCGGCGTCAACGTCCAGCTCGCCGACATGCTGGCCCACGACATCATCCAGCTGCTGCCGTCGGTGGACTCGCTGATGCCCGCCCTCAAGTCGTTCGAGGGACGGCTGGACTGCAACCTCTCCGCCACCACGCAGCTGGACACCAACATGAACGTGGTCATCCCCTCGCTGGACGGCCTGCTGCGCATCTCCGGCAAGGACCTGGAAGTCAAGGACGCCGGTGACCTGCGGCGCATCACCCGCCTGCTGCTCTTCCGCAACAAGAACATCGGCCACATCGACGTCCTCGTCGTGGATGCGGTCGTGCACAACAGCAAGCTGGAGGTCTTCCCCTTCGAACTGGGCGTGGACCGCTACCGCCTGGCCCTCCAGGGCCTGCAGGGCTTCGACCGCAGCATGTACTACCATGTCTCCATCCTGCGTTCCCCCTTCCTGCTGCGCTTCGGCATCAACCTGTTCGGCTCGCTG
>JAEEGH010017293.1_pt1 | contig 15391 bp, 14 predicted proteins | sample 9134181 | NCBI WGS metagenome assembly JAEEGH01 (sample SAMN16246544, study PRJNA631951) | gut metagenome | biome: gut microbiome; feature: rumen; material: DP-attached | host: Bos | place: Iran: Karaj | collected 2018-10 | reverse complement strand
AAGCTCATAGTTACCATGCGAGAGCTTTTAAAACTGGAAATAAATAAAAGTAGCTTGATTACCACGATTGACTATCATCCAGACAAAGAAACATACATACACGCACAACCTCATCCAGCGCCATCTGATGGGAACAACAGATAATGTATGCACTTGTTTACGACTGAACCACTCTATCAGTACCAGAAATATGATATAATAGAAGATTGTTATTTTTTCCCCTATCGGATACCATACTGTGATATGAGTGAACATTGTCAATATATAATCGTATGCTTGTCCTATTTTTTCTGCTCTAAAAAGAATCCATCCAAAAACCACTAATATGAAGGTGCTAAACATCTCCATTAGCTCTTTCATAGAAGGGAAAATGGAGTTCTCGGCAACAATCCCTGTCTTGTATCTCTTTTGTTTCTTCAGCAGAATCAATGGGACGAACAAACAGGCATGATACGCTCCCCATGTGACAAAAGTCCAATTCGCCCCATGCCATAAGCCGCTAACAAGGAATATCACAAACGTGTTACGAATTGTTTTCCATCGTCCCTCTCTGCTACCTCCAAGAGGTATGTATATATAATCGACAAACCAACTATTGAGAGAAATATGCCAACGCTTCCAAAATTCCGCCACATCCCGACTAAAATAAGGTACATTAAAATTACGTCTCAACGTAATACCAAATAACTTTGCCGTACCAATCGCAATATCACTATATCCAGAGAAATCACCATATATTTGGAACGTAAAGGCTACAGCACCCAAAAACATCATCATGCCTCCAAGATTCGCCTCCTGGTAATTATCAAAAGCCCAATTAGCTATTTCCGCACAATTATCGGCCACAATCAATTTCTTAAAGAAACCCCATAGCATTTGGCGCATGCCATCTGCTGCCTGAGTCTCATTAAATTGACGAGGCTTTTGAAATTGAGGCAACAAATTGGTGGCTCTTTCGATAGGACCAGCCACCAATTGCGGGAAGAAACTGATGTATGCTGCAAATTCAACCAAATCACGGGTTGCCTTGATTTTACCCCTATACACATCTATGGAATAAGACAAGGCTTGGAAAGTATAAAACGATATGCCCACAGGAAGTATCAGATTCAATACGAACTTAGAAGAATTGAGGCCAAGTAAATCTGCTAATTGAACCACAAAGAAATCATAATATTTATATACCCCCAAAATACCAAGATTCAGCAAGATATTGAACAAACTGACCCACCAATCTCCCCCTTTTCCTCCTATTTTCGAACGACATCCATCCGTCCGACACTTCTCTATCAGCAAGCCACTCAAGAAACTACAGAGGGTGGTAATTGCTATCAATATCAGAAATTTCCAACTCCACCAGCCATAGAAAACATAGCTTGCGACAACAACCAATAAATTTTGCCACTTTACTGGTTTAAATACAAACCAATAAAGTATGAAAACGATTGGAAGAAATATTAGAAACTCAAAAGAATTAAAAAGCATGAATAATGAGCGTATGTCCGACTATAGGAGGATATAATAAATCGAGTTAGAAATCCGTCTTAAATAAAGTGATATTGTATGAACTTCTGACGAAACCAATGTAACACCTGATAGATTGGAGGGAAACAGGAACTGAGCATCTCCTTATAATAGGAAGATGCTTTTTGATCATGCTTCCACCATCCAATTTCAAATTCTATGTTTTCATACAACAATGCTTTATTCCAAAAGGAGATTTTATTGTCCATCATCTCTGGAATATAATATGCCATTTCCTTTTCCATTGCATGAGCCGTTTGGCTTAATCCCTCACATCCTTGGTTATAACGTGCAATATAGGCATTGGTATAACCAATCACACCACATCGTGCCATTCGCAAAGAAAAATCCCAGTCCTCAAAAAAAGACATTCGTTCATCGAAATCCCCATATTGAGTGATCAAAGAACGATGAATTAACATATTTCTCGGAGAAGGATAGAACTTTCGCAACCACATCCCCAAAAACGGACAATGTGTCTGTTTATCATACAACTTCATTTTGGAGGGTACACTCTCCTGTGCCCATTCAAAATTCCCCACAAAAAACTTACACTGAGTGTATTTCTCTTTCAGATGATTCCAAACTTCCAACGCTCCAGGTAACAGTTCGTCGTCCGCATCAAGAAAAAGGAGCCAATCGCCAATAGATTTCTTGATACCTTCATTTCTGGCAGAAGAGACTCCTCCATTTTGTTTATAAAAATACTTGATACGGTCATCTTTCATTTGATGGACTTTCTCACGACTATCATCCGTAGATCCATCATCTATAACAACCACTTCAAAATCCGCATTTTTCTGTAGCAATACAGATGAAATGGACTTCTGTATCGTGGTGCTCTTATTATATAATGGGATGATGATGGAAAACATGGGTAGTAATATTCAATCGTCGTCAAGGATTACATCTACACCGTAAAGACGCCCTTATCGTTGTCTAATAACCCGACATGGCACACCTGCGGCGATACAATTCTCTGGTATATCTTTTGTGACAACACTTCCCGCTCCAATAATCGCATTATCACCAATGACAACCCCCTTCATAATCATGCAGTGCATTCCTATAAACACATTATTCCCAATTCTGATAGGCGCATCTTTCGTTCCCAACCTTTCAGGATGGTCATCCGTATCCCCTATCTGAGAATCTGCACCAATCATTACATCTCTCCCGATATAAACACCATGATTAGCAACGATAGTCACTCCAGAAAAACCAGAATTACGACCAATTTCTATACAAGCGAAGTCTGTGCCAGTATGCAATATACATTTGCGACAACCCCGAGAATTAAAAGCGTGATGCGAGTTAAAAATACAATTATCCCCTATGACAATCTTAGAATGTTTAAATCTACTGATGGTGATATGTCCATTGAAAGAGACATTCCTTCCAAGCTCAACCCCCATCAGAATGGCCTCTATTCGATGAATATAGGTGTAAACATAATGAATGACCCACCGTTCCCAACTGTGTCCCAAAAGGAAAAACTCAGCACGCCAATCTGCTCTACGGATTTTCGCCATCATCTTCATAAAAGGTAAAAGTAAAAGTGAAAAGTGAAAAAAATCTTAGAAAAATTCGTTAAAGCTTCATCCGGTTGCGAATACTTCGGACTTTTTGCCTCAGCACAAAATTACAATAATTCTTCCAATTAAATGAGGGTCTCCATCCTTTATAGGGTGTCATGTCAAGATACTTAAAATATTCCTCACAATATGGGTGACTACATCCATATTCCCACGGTTTGGGTCTTGAGACAAAATGCACAATAACAGGATTGAAAAAGTATCTTTTCAGTTCCTCAAAAGGAACATCATAATTCTCCGCTTCATCCTCGGAAATATAGGCAAGATCCATATTAAAAGATGGTTCAACATGCAAAACCTCTTTGTGGCAAACTGCATTCAAGATGTCTTGGTCTTGATAGACGATGTTCTCATAATTCTTTTCTACATATTCCAAAAATCTTCTCTGCACATCATGTTCCCTCCAATACCTTAAATTGATGAGCAACATTCCTGCATTAAAGTATTTATACTCCTCCGAATACCCCAGTTTTTGATAGACATTCTTCACTCGGCCAAATGCATTATTCAAATAACAAGCAGCCAAAGCCTTCCCTTCAACATCTTTATTCCACAGTTCATCTAAGGAATCTCTGACAATCATGTCACAGTCAAGATACAATATCTTTTCCACATCCACAGGAACCAATTCAGCCAAAAACAATCTATAATAGGTAGCAAGAGAGATGTGAGATATTTCCGTATTTACGGGCATGGGGAAATCCTTACGTATCTTTTCTTTGTCAACATATAAAAAATGAATTTCTCCTCCTCCAAAGACGACAGATTGAAGAATTTTCTGATTCTCCTCACAAAGTCCATCAGTAACTATATACAATTTGACATCCCTATTATGCTGACAAATTGAAGTAATTGTGACAGCACAATGTTGGGCATAATTATCATCCGTGGATAAAACAATATTCATCGCTTTCTGATAAAATGTGAAATATGATGTATCACCTTCCTATTTTTATTCATATACCACCACCAAGACGGCTTCAGATAGTGCGGGATATGGGGAATACGGTGTCCAACATATTTTTCCAATAATTCGTTCACACATAAATAAAAAGGACCTCCCCATGGCCATTCTGCTGAAACATTCCAAGATTCATGAGCATCCAAATAGATGACATTTAGATTTGCCACCTGATTGATTGCAAGTTGATAGCCATTGATATAATCCGCCTTTCTGATAATGGTAACAACCGTTTCTGGTTGACAAAAAACTGAAATATGAGCAATCGAACCTTCTGTCGCAGCAAAATATTTACAATGTGAAACCATGCTAAGTTGTTCTTTTACAGACATCTTCTCAGGTGAACACACCGTATATCCAAGCTTTCTAAACACCTCCTCAACGTCCTTTTCCCCTTGCTCTCGTTTGTCATGCAATTGAGTTCTCGTAAAATATACCTTCTCTATATTAGAATTGAAATCTCTATATATAGAATTCCTTAATTTTTCTAATTGATGAGAATACTCAATCGTATAGCATGTGTTTTCTATTCCACCCCAAAAACAATCATCAGGAACGATGACTTCTTCATACCGCGTGTTTTTTAAAACACGGTGAAAAAGAGTTGTGTCAATTCCCGCCAAATGAAGCATTTCAAGGTTTGCAGGAAGGATATCACGACCATTTGTTGTAACATAAACAAATTCAACACCTTCAGAAATCAGTTGTTGACAATATTCCGTTTCAAAGAACCAAGTCTTTTTGAAACCATCTGTAAGAATGTGCCCCCAACAGGTGACGAAATATCCAAGAAAAACACATTTCTTACGCTCATCTTCTACCATCTGTGTTTGATGACAAGCATCCTCCTCTGTGATTAAAGCATGGGCTTCCCCCAACGCATTGATGATAGCATTAGAGTACTTCCTTACTTCCAACTTCTTTTTAACCAACCGATTAACGTTTGAGGCTTGTTGCAACTCCTGACAGGATTGTTTGTGAACGTATGAAAAATTATAATGTGTCATGAAGGTTTCTCTATAAGCAGCCACTTGAACTTAAGTAGAAAATGTGAACAGATTCGACAGATAGTAGCGATATAGCGAGTGCGTTGCAGTTGCTACAGTGCTACAGTTGCTACAACGCTACAGCGCTACAGTTCTCAAATGAATCAAGAAAGTCCACGGTTTGTTAAAGTAATAGTATAATACTATATATATAACTATATATAATATAATAATATATATAATATATAAATATAAAAATATTTACATATTTCCGTTGGGTCGGTAGTTTATTGAGAACTGTAGCACTGTAGCGCTGTAGCAGTACGATGTCTTTTCCTGATGTGATTGACAAACGATAGCGACACAATGTGCAATAGTCTCAAAGTATTGAGGTACGCCCACCAACGTAATTACGATAAGCCCGTCATCGTAATTACGCTATCCCCTTCATCATTCTTATGGTAACGAGCTATTAGTGCGGTGTTGGTTGACATCTGGCATTGGTGTTCATAATACCCGTCTTTGCAACTTGTCAGCAGGGAAGGACACAAGCCAATGTAGCCCGTTGAGATTCAGCACAACACACAACACAAGACATACAAGGCATGTTCCGACCACACAAATCAAATTAAAGATTGACGCTTCTAATCTGTTCTGTGGATTAAGGATATATAGAGATATATACCAGACAAATAACTTCAAGATGGATGTATGAAAAATATATATAACTAACGAATTCTTACCGACATATTGCAAAAAAGCATTGGTTCCTATACACTTCGAAATCCAGATGATGAAACATATTCCCAAGAAAGCCAATAGAACATGTATGGGCATATAGAAAACATCGAAACTAATCCAAAGACCTGCGATTCCTATTGGAGACCAAGAGAAGAGGCAACCGGCAAGAACACATAATCCATACGCCAAAGACACCCACAATAAGACCTTATTAAATATGAGTTCATGATTCTTTGCCACCTGTCCCAAACACAAGAAAAGTGTCAAGTACAATCCATGTCTATGATGCAACCAATTCCCACCAAGAAATTCAATATCATTACAATATATTGCCAATACTGCAATGATAGTGACGATTACCAGACGGAATAATTCCGACTTGAGCCATTTTACAATCAGCCAATAAACAGACTTACTAATAAAAAGGGAAATAAGAAACCAGTTGATGCCACATATCAAAAAATAAGTATCCCAATCCTTTTCAACACCTTCAAGACCCCATACACAATAACAGAAAAGAAAATCAATAAGACCTAACATCACCATCGGCCATATCAATGTCGTCAGGTTTTTCAAAATAAAAGGGCCAAATGCTTTCTCAAAAGTCGTACAATAACCCGTAATAAAGAAGAATGCAGGCATAAACCAAGCACTATAGAAAGGGAGAAATGTAAAATTCCATTGAACACACCCATTCTCCAATCCCACCATCTTGGCTTGAAACGCGATATGGTGAAAAATGACAATAATCATCAACAACCCCTTAGCGATGTCCAAATAGTCCTTACGTTCCTTCATACCCCCTCAACTTCAAATAAGTGTTGGCCTCTTTAAACTTTAAACTCTAAACTTTAAACTTTATATTCGTTTTAGAGATGCCTTCAAATAGTCTTTCCAGGTCTTCCTTTCACTCCTCTGCATCAAAGCACGTTCCCTTTCAACATATCTTTTACCCCAGAACTCTCGATTGTATCGATAAGCCTCTGAATGAGGTTGCTCAATAATATGGGCAAGAAAAGCCGCCATTCCATCAAATTGTTCTTGATACGTAAAAGAGCCATCTTTGATAGCAGGTTCCTTCAACATTCTTATATACAAATCCTTATCCTCATCTATCTTTTTCACTTCTGCTATGAGATCGTCCCAATTCGCATATTCTTGTATATTGATAAAAGCCTTAGGATTATAGACACGAGTGACTTCCGGATCTCCCCAATAGATAGGTATTGTCTGAGCCGCAAAAGCCTCAACTATTTTTTCAGTCGTATAACCTCTATGCGAACTATTCTCACACACTATGGAAAATTTATGCTCTGAATCAAAAGCCAACTTATCTTCAACAGGCCCTCCAATGTTATTCAACCATCTTCCACCACTATCAACTTTTTTATAAGTCGAAATTCTTTCAAATGCTTCTCGTCGGATAGGGCTTCCAGCAGGATTACTTACGACAAAACTACAAAACTTTCTATTACTATAATCTTTATCTGTTTTCAATTCATGCTTCTGCAACATCTGTTCCACCTTCGGCAAAAAGAATTCCGTTGCATAATAATTGGGTAATCTATAATATCGATCCCCAAAATCCATCCACTCAAAGCCTATTGCATAATCACAAATATTGAAATCTGGACATAAATTCTCGCCTGTGTAAAAGATTTTCACCGTTTCATCCGGCAATGACCAATGTTCATCACCAAAGACGGAAAAGAAAACATAATCGGCCTCTTGCGGATGAACAAATTTCACCTCATATTTCTGTTTCAAGGCTTTAGTGATGATGTGATTTTGTTGGTCACACCCTGGCCAAAAATCCACAAAAGCAATACGCACCTCCATCTTCTTACAATAAATGATAGCCACAAAATCGGGAATATAACCTCAATCCATACGAAGCAGGGAAGAAATAATGGACATCCGCCTTGGAGAATCTTCTTCTTGGCAAATACTTTCTAATCACAGCATACAATTGACGCAGTTGCTGCTTTGTCCCTAACTCCTTTGTCTGTAAAAAGAACAATGCCTTCTGGCGTTCGACCCATCCAAGCAATTGTACCTGCACGTTCTTCGACAGATGCGACTTATATGTATTGACTATCAAAGAAAATTCTTTTAATATGGTCAGATATGCCTCAAAATGACGTTCAAAAGCTTTATCCGTTTGCAAAGAATTTGCCCGCACAACATAGATATAAGTTTTTTGTCTGACAAACGCCAATCGTTTTGCCACACAAGCAACAGTCAAACTCCAAGGGTTATCTTCATGCACCAGCCCTTCCTTAAATGTGATGTCATTATCTATTAGAAACGTCTTCTTCATCAGCTTATTCCATGCCATTACAAAAAACACTCCACTTAGGTAAGCCTGCAAAACCGCCTCATTCCCTTCTATGACATCATTCTCGTCAACAAAAGGTGAGCCTTCAATCTTCAGCTGAGGAATCCATGCGTTTCCTCCTTCAACAAGAATATCACCCATTGTCACATCCGCACCCGTATCTTCAGCTTTACACACAAGTCGTTCTATACAATCTGGCACAATCTTATCGTCGCTATCGAAAAAATAGATATATTCCCCTTTTGCATGTTTCAACCCCGTATTGCGAGCAGCAGAAAGTCCGCGATTATGGTCATGATGAAGAATCTGATACCCACCCACAAAAGAGCATCCTTTTTCCAACATTCTCGTCACCACTTCCATACTATCATCATTACCACAATCATCAACAATGATAAGCTCACAATCCTTATACGTTTGTGTCAACAAACTCTGAAGACTTTCTTCAACACATTCCGCAACATTATATACAGGAACGATGATTGAAACCATACACACTATTTACGCCTTAAGAAGTTGAACCGTTTTCGGAACATTCAGGATATATCTGACCCCAGGAAGAAATGATACAACAAGAGGACCAGAACTCAACACTATCACCTCTGAAATCCCCCACAGAGAGTCGTTTATCGGCAGAAAACAATTCCGCAAGGGATAATGAAATAAAGCGTGAGCACAAAGTATCACCAATGAATATTTCCCATAATAAGCCAATATTCCAATCACGAATCTTGATAGTTTGTTTTTATGTTGTTCAAACTTCCGACAACACATACATACACCCAAACAGACAATCGAGGAGATGACAACATTCAAAATACTTACAGGAAATGAATTGGTGAACATATTTACGGGGAAATAAAAAGCTACTATCATGAATAATATGCCTACCCCTTTCATATATTTATTGTAATTATATTCTATCAGATGATGCTCTTTCATCAACATTCCTATACATAAAAACAATGGGACAGCAAATCCATTGATGATATATAAAGGATTATCTATATACTCTTGGAAAAATGGATACAAAGAAGAAATGAAAAACAAGAACAATGTTATGATATACACATACTTTTTCTCCTTTATCTTTGTCAGCAATACAGCCAATATTGTTTTACCCCAAAACAAGGCAGGAAGAAACCACATCCCTATCACTTCCCATCCTGTTTTAGGCACGATTCTATAGGCAAGATAATTCAAAACATTCCAATGTATCTCCTCTGAATAATCTATATTGAGCATGAAAACGACAAAACAGCACAATAGATAAGGAACCCACAGATGGAGAATATCTTTCTTAAAGGATTTGCTGGAAAATCCCTCTTTCATGAAAAATCCACTCACGATAAAAAACAACGGCACATGAAAGGAAAAGAACCAATCATTCAAAACATCGTTGATTGGATTATGGCATATAACAATCAAGATGATACCAATCCCTTTTGCCATATCCATATATTTAATTCTTTTACCCTTCATTATAGTGCTTTCTTTTCCATCCAATCCACCACAGCTTCAGCAGCATGTCCAGTTTCTTTTAAGCCAACCACCTCACGATTAAACTTCTCCAAGTCTTTTTGATATTTGACATCATCAAATGCCTCAATATTTTGGCACAAGCCATCATCATCAGTAGCGTAAGGGAAAGGAAGGTCTTGAGGGTCATAATACAACCCCCGTTCATATTCCTCTTTATCACGCATTAACAAAAAGACTGGTTTATGAGTCAGAGCAAATTCAAATCCGGCACTTGAATAGTCAGTTATAGCAACATCGCTCGCCACCAAGATGGGTTGTAAATCCATCTGACCAACATCCACCATTCTTGGATGAGAGAAATCATATACCTCACGATAGTAATCCCGCATATTCGGATGAGAACTAACTAACACATACCAAACACCTCCAAAACGTTGCTCTAAAACAACAATCAATCTGTCAACATCAAATCCGTAAACATCTTTTCTGTGTCCACCCCTAAAAGTCGGGCAATACACTAAAAATTTGAGTTCTGTAGGCTTTTGTACGATACCCTTCGTTTTTATCACAAATGCTTCTACATCATTCCTCATCTTCATCACTTCCTGCGGGCGGAAGAAAACATCATTCCGAGGTAATCCGACCTCTAAGATTTCTCCTTTGGGATAAGCGAATATCGTTCTTGCTAACGCTGTCCAAGCGGTGGAATCTGAAAGCATGAGATCAATTCGAGAAGCATCCTCATAAAGTAGTTTCACATATTCTTCCGACAAAATATCTTTCACTTCCAATTCTTGCCTTTTCATCCCATGCCCCCCATGCATCGTCTGAATATAAAACTGTCCTCTCTTCTTCTTAAAAGGCCACATAATTCCGCCGCCGAATCTCGTATTGGAAATCACAAACTGAGCGGAAGAAAGCAAATAAAAGTAAGATAAAGACCCTAATTCAACTGACTTAATTTCAGAAGGTAACAACGTTGAAAAGGCATCGGGATTGACAAAGGAATAGCAAATTTCAAAAGAAGAAGATTGAGTCTTCTTTTCCCTTTCTTTTTTGATGATTAAATCCGTTATTGCACGAGGATTACAATTATAATTTGTCCCTCCCCAACAAATACACACAACCCGTCTTTGGTGGACAGGAACATATTGCAGAAGAAAGAGAACGATATTTCTTGTATGTCTATTCCAAATTAAATCCAACACCCTCATCTTGTTCTTCCTTCTTTTCTATATCGAAGTTTCTTCCACAATCTGTAATATTCAATCCCCAATTTTGCCCAATATGCGGGGTGCATTGTCTGCCGTGCAATCTTCGCATTTTCTTTATAAACATTAATCAATCCGTATGGATTTGAACTAATTCCACCTCCCCAACTATAATCTGCCACAATCAAATTACAATAGACAAAATCAACACCATTTTTGTACATCTTTAATGCCATATCATAATCTGCAGCTATCGGATACTTCAAATTGAATGGCATCTTACGAATGACATCCCCCGGAAAGAACATGCTTTGATGACATATTCCTATTCCTTTAAACTTAAACGGGGTTCTAAAAAATTCATGCGGTTTCTCTCTATAGACACCATTCCAATATCTTGTATTTACATCTCCATAGAAAACGGTGTGTCTCTGAACCTTGGAAAATCCTTGCAGATACATTTCTTCAATCACATTCTTATCATGAAAGAAATCCCCTGAATTCATAAAATTCACATATTCACCATGACTTAAAGATATTCCTTTGTTCATGGCATCATAGACACCTCCATCAGGCTCTGAAACAACAACATCTATAGATTCGGCATATTGGTTTATGACATCCATTGTACCATCCGTTGAGGCACCATCTATGACAATATATTCAATATTTTTATACGATTGAGACAACACGGAAAATATCGTCTTTTCGATATGTTTCCTGTCATTTCTCACAACTGTTACAATGGTCACCAACGGATAATGCATCATCAAGCATTCATTTAGGAAGGATTCCCTTTACCTTCCTTCTATAGACAAATTCTAATATTCTGGTCATTCCACGCATCATCTGACTCGCCACTTGCATAAACAGCTTTTTGTTCTTCAATTTTACGGCAGCATTAAATAATGCCAAAAAGGAAGGAAGTGATTCCTTCATAAGAGAAGCATCACTCCAATAGGCATCAATAAAACCTGCATAAATGGAAGAACGTTCAAATCTACAATTTAAAGGTTCTAACGGAATCGCATTCCACGGAGACAATTGCTGATAACGATGCCAAATCTCTCGTTTAGGACAATTCTCTTCTTTCCACGGCTTATTGGCTGACAAATAGTGGACAATCACAGGATGTTCTATAGCGTCCTTTATTTCTTCCAAATATTGGTATTCTACCATCCACCTATTTTCTGGCTCGAGAAGGAACAATAATTGGACATTGTATTTAACGGGCAGAATCTTTATTCTATCGCGTAACACATAATTAAGCACATCTTGATCCAAAAAAGAGAAAGAATGTTCTGATGCACATTGAACCATTTGGTCAATCAGATGTTCTTTCCTCCAGCAATCCAAATTCATCAACAAAATGCCACTATTGACATACGGAATGGATAGCGGAATCTGTACAGAAGCACGATATGCCACGGATGTTCCACAAGAATCGATGATGGCACCCATCGGGCAATCCTCATTCAATTCGGTTTCCCACAATTCTCTCAAATTTCCATCTACAGCAATATCACCATCCAAATAGAGCACCTTCTTGATACTATCCGGCAATAACTGAGGCAAGAAAATACGTGCAAAAGCTGTTGTACTGATATAATCACCCCCAGGACATTCAAATGAAGCAAGGTCTTTCTCCTCCAATCTGTAAATCCTATATTCTTTCTGATACCGGTCGATGATGTTGGTGAGCGGAGCAATCTTCTCTTTCGTCTTTTCGATGGTTTCATTGGATGTTATGACCAAATGAAACAAAATGTCTTCTGCCTTGTTATTCTCACAGATAGAAACGATAGCAACACCAACGGGCATCATATATGTATCATCTGTACAAAAGGCTATATGCATGACATTCTTATCCATAAGTCCCTTATCTCAATCGGTTCCTCAAAAATCCTGCTTTTACTCGAATCTCATCGACAAATTGCATCAAAAGATTCACCTTATATCCTCTACACATACAGACATATTCTCTATCCTCCATCGCAAACGCCCATCCAAGAAACCAAATTTCTTTCAAAATAAAACACCAATAGTCAACAATATTATATTCATTCAAGATGGTCAGATACCTTTGCGATGTCTTATCCCTATATATACGCAATTTATCATGCCTTTTCAAAATTCTATTCGTCTCAATGGCAACTCCAACAGCCCCTTTTGTCCTTTCGTAGGACGGTTTGGATGTTGTAAGAGAATTTTCATGAATAACATAGTTGTAAACAGGAGAAGAGAATCTTTCCACCTTTTTAGCAGATAAAAGAGCTTCTAACGCAAATATTCTATCCTCCGAAAGATACAGCTCATCAAATCGTAAATTCTGGCTATTCAACAAACTCCGCTTCAAACATTTCTGCCAAGGGTAAAACGCATCCAAATAAGCATCTCTTTCGTAGTCATCCAAGTCATACAATCTGTCTCCATCTTCCTCATACCCGTTGAGATTTACCTTCTTCTGTCCATTAGCTATCACCTGATAACCCATATACACGACATCGGCCATAGAGTGTGTACACAAATCCAGCAACCTTTTCAAGTTCTCCTTTTCGTAGTAGTCATCGGCATCCACAAAGAATATCCATTCTCCCGTCGCTCTATCCAATGCATAATTCCGTGCTCCTCCAGGTCCTACCCCCGTTTCCAACCAATAAATTTCTGTACAAGCGTCCTGAAGTTTCTTCAACTCCCCAACATCGAAAACCGAAGCATCACTACAATCGTCCACAATTATAATCTGCACATCTTCTCTATGCGGAATACTATTTAAGCAACGACGGAGTTGCGCTATGTCACCATTCTTATGAGGTATAATAAACGAAAAAAGAATCGCCATCTTTCGTTATTTTAAGAATCCATACAAGTCATAATGGTCAAAAAGAGCTTTGAGCTGAGCATCGTTCCGATGTTCTCCTAAGTTCAAATTATGTAGCCCTCCTTTCTGTACGGTTTCGTTGATGATATACCAATCCCATAAATCCCAGTAACGATGTATCTGCACAACGGGTGTCTTGTTCAACAATTCCATCGCCTTCCACCAAAGGTCGTCTGCCGTGGGTGCCAAAGACATAAACTTTGTTTCATCTGACACCTCTTCATGCAGGGCGTGAGGAGGATACAAAACACCTCCAAAACCTTCTGGTATATAGTAAAATGAACTCTCATCTTGAGCTGGATTTTCAAACAAGAAAGAGTTATAGGGGCAAAATGTCCTGTCTGAATTCAGAACCATTTTCCGACTGGCTATGGCACATATCGCAGCAGGATGACGTTGATGAGCCTTCATCAATAATTCCACCATATCTATCGGGTAGATGATGTCATCGTCAACCGTTATGATATTAGCTTGTGGAAATTCGGCCAAGGCAGGAATCAGCTTTTTGTAGGAACGAATATCTTTCACAAATCTGATTTCCAATCCTCTTTTTATCTGTCTTTTCAATAATTCAGGAAGCGATTGATTGCAAAACTCTTCAGTCGCCAGCCACAACACAACCCTATTTGCCTGACAGGTTTGTTGAAATATAGATTCTATCGTTTGATGCACCGTATGTATCCGATCCCCATAAGTGGTCAATGAAACAACAAGTTCTCTGTCATATTCATATTTCGTGACGCCACTTTCATCCGACGACATCGATAATGTATCGCATTTTTGCCTCGCAATTTCTAATCGAATAGACTTCTGCAAAGAACGTATATGTTGTCTGTTCGCCTCCTTAATTTCTTCCTTATAGATGTCCGCAAATGCAGAATTATAGAAGGCTTTTTTAATAAGATTCATCATTCCTTGCCTATTTATGAACGTAAGATTCCGTATTTATCAAAGTAAAAATCTCGTTGGTCATCCGACGCTTTGGATAACACCCTATTCACCATACGAAGCTGCCGTTTCTTCGTATAATCCTCCAATCGATGGTAAAATTTCCTATTCCGTATCTTTTCCACAATAAATGGGTCATATCTGTGACAATACCAAAAATAACTTGGCCTTAGCCAATACGGCAAGAAGAACAAGCATTTTTTTGTCCATCGAACAAGGTTCCATCCTATATACAAATAATAGGGTCCCCAATGGTCAGATTTCACCCTTGCCGAAGTCTTATGTACATCAATGTATGTCACATCCAACTGTGCTGCTTCATTGATAAGAAAAGAATATTTATTAAAATAATCGAATTTCCGCAATAAGACAATTTTAGTATTCGGTTTACAGAAAATGGAAGAATGAGAGATGCTACCCTCTGTCGCCACAAATTCTTCACAATTCTTTAACAATGCAATTTGTTCGTCAACACTCAATCTTTCTGGAGCATAGATAGCATACCCCAACCGATGAAACAAGCGCATAATAGATAATTCACCCATTTCTTGTTCAAACTTCACAAGGCCACAACGAGTGAAGTATATCTTTTTCGGCAGATTCTCTACGGGTTGTTTCGTCCGAGATTGGATGAGATGGATCATTTGAACATATTCCTTCGTGAAATACAAGGTGCCGTTTGCCAAATAGATTGAATTGTCAGGAACAATAAGTGTCCTAAATC
>JAEEGH010017291.1_pt1 | contig 15391 bp, 10 predicted proteins | sample 9134181 | NCBI WGS metagenome assembly JAEEGH01 (sample SAMN16246544, study PRJNA631951) | gut metagenome | biome: gut microbiome; feature: rumen; material: DP-attached | host: Bos | place: Iran: Karaj | collected 2018-10 | reverse complement strand
CATTCCCGAGTATCCTGTAGGTGATGCTGAGGATTGCGCTAAGATGATCAATGATTTCATCCCTGTAGCAAGAGCACTCGTTGGACTTTCAAAGCTCAAAATTATATCATTCGGTCCCAGACCTCTCAACTTCCTTGCATGTAACGCTCCTATCAAGCAGCTTTACAACCTCGGCGTTGAGATTGAAGAGAACTCAGAGCTTGACCTCTTCGAATCATTCAACAAGCATGCTGGTGATGAAAGAATTCCCGCTAAGGTTAAAGAGATGGAAGAAGAACTCGGCGCAGGTAACAAGAAGCCCGAAGTTCTTGCTAAGCTTGCTCAGTACGAGTTAACACTTCTTGACTGGGTTGAGGCTCACAAGGGATACAGAGAGTATGTTGCAATCGCCGGTAAGTGCTGGCCTGCATTCCAGACACAGTTCGGATTCGTTCCTTGCTATGTTAACTCTCGTTTAACAGGTATGGGTATTCCCGTATCTTGCGAAGTTGATATCTACGGATGCTTATCAGAGTTCATCGGTACATGCGTATCAGAAGATGTTGTTACACTTCTTGATATCAACAACTCAGTTCCTAAGGATATGTACAACGAGTCCATTAAGGGCAAGTTTGATTACACACTTACAGATACATTCATGGGATTCCACTGTGGTAATACATGCTCCAAGAAGCTTGCATTCCATGAGATGAAGTATCAGATGATCATGGCTAGAGCACTTCCTATCGAAGTTACCAACGGTACACTCGAAGGTGACATCGTTCCCGGAGATATCACATTCTTCAGACTTCAGTCAACAGCTGATGCTAAGATCAGAGCATATCTTGCAGAAGGTGAAGTACTTCCCGTTGCAACCAAGTCATTCGGTGGTATCGGTGTATTCGCAATCAAGGAAATGGGACGTTTCTATCGTCACGTACTTATTGAGAAGAATTATCCTCATCACGGCGCTGTTACATTCGGTCATCACGGCAAGGCACTCTACGAAGTATTCAAATACATCGGAGTACCCATTGAGGACATCAACTACAATCAGCCCGCTTCACTTCCTTATCCTACAGAGAATCCTTTCAAGTAAGATAAATTGTGAAATATATGAAAACAATGAAAAGAACCCAATGCCATTTGGCATCGGGTTCTTTTTTAATGAGATGAAAGGAAGTGAATATTAAAATCCGGAAAGAAGGATATTGTTAAATACTCCTTCGAGGTATTCCTGGTTTCCGGATATAGGCGTTTTGACGTTCTTTAACTCGCCCGCTCTCTCGGCAAGCTCACTGAGAGTTGTTTCACCTTTTCTGATTTTCTGTCCAAGTTCAGAATTGAAGCTTTCGTATTTCTTTTCAACAAAGCCTTCGATTCTTCCGTCTTCAATGATTGCTGCTGCCTTAAGAAGTCCGAAAGCGAACGAATCCATACCGAGAATGAAAGCGTGGAACATATCTTCATAGGTGTTGCTCGGACGTCTGTTCTTGGAATCAAAGTTAATACCTACGGGAAGACCACCGTTCTTAACAATTTCATACATTGCAAGCGTGGTGTCATAAACATTTGAAGGGAAGCAGTCGGTATCCCAGCCGAGCATTATATCGCCCTGGTTGGCATCGATTGACCCAAGCATATTGTTGATACGACTGATTCTAAGTTCATGCTGGAAGGTATGACCTGCTAGAGTAGCATGGTTTGCTTCGATATTCATCATAAAATCTTTATCAAGGCCGTATTCTTTTAAGAATCCGATAGCTGTTGCTGCATCATAATCATACTGATGTTTCATGGGCTCTTTCGGTTTGGGCTCGATAAGAAATGTTCCGGTAAATCCAATAGAACGTCCGTAATCTCTGGCCATTTTCATAAGATTGGCAATGTTTTCCTGCTCAAATTTAACCTGAGTGTTAAGAAGGGTTTCATATCCTTCTCTTCCGCCCCAGAATACATAACCTTTTCCGCCGAGTTTGACAGTCATTTCTATTGCTTTTTTAACCTGAGCGGCAGCAAAGCAATATACATCAACATCATTTGTACTGCCGGCACCGTTCATAAATCTGGGATTAGAGAACATATTGGCAGTGCCCCAGAGACATTTGATATCGGTTCCTTTGGTTTTTTCGAGAATATAATCCGTAATTTCGTCAAGTCTTCTGTTGGTTTCGTTAATATCATCTGCCTCGGGAACAAGATCGACATCATGGAAACAGTAATACTTTATACCGAGTTTCTTAATAAACTCGATTCCTGCGTCAACCTTTGCCTTAGCATGTTCCATGGTTCCTTCTTCTTTGGCACCGAATTTTTTATCTGCAGTTCCGCGACCGAACATATCGGTTCCGTTGGCACAGAGATTATGCCACCATGCCATAGCGAAAGGAAGATGTTCACTCATTTTTTTGCCCAACACAACTTTTTCGGGATCATAATACTTAAAAGCGAAAGCGTTTTTGCTATCAGGTCCCTCATACCTTATCTCAGGTATGTTTGTAAATATTTCACTCATTGGAAGTACCTCCTGTAAATTTAGCTTTTCGGTTAGTTGCAACTAACCGAAAACATTATACTAGTTTTTTTACATTCAGTCAATTGAAACAGAATTTATTAAAGATGATGAATAGTTTTAATCACGGAATATCGTTAAACAGAAAAATATGGTACAATAGAAAGGATATGAGAAAAGCGTTCAGATTTCTTGCAAAACCTATAGAAAAGATTTTTAACAATCTGAGATTTAGACACAAATTCTTTGTGCTTTATTTTACGTGCGTTTTTGTACCGCTTATCGTAACGGATTTCATTATTTTAAACGCTGTGTACAAGCAGGAAACCAACGCTATCAAATACGATATGGAATACATCGCCGGCGTTTATCAGAACTATTTTGAAAACATGCTTTCAAGCGATGTTACTTTGGCAGAAAGTTTAAATAAAAACCCTAAAATAAACGATTTTGTCATAAAAGAATTTCCCGACAGTTATGAGTACTGGATGGACTATTATGATGTTATCAATGACTCGTTTCTTGAAACAACTTCGGGCTTAAACAGAAACGTAATTGTTGTATATGCAGACAATGATACGCTCTTGGATTCCCAGTTTGTAAAAAAACTCTCCGGCGTATACACGCAGAAATGGTATAAGGATTTTATCGACAGCGAAAGAAAAGACTTAATAAGCGCATACTACGATGTGAATGAGAAAAGTGAATTCCGTTCCAAAAGAAAGTTTTACTATATAAGAAGAATGGATTATGACAGAGACTCGGGTGTGGCCAAGATTGCGGTAATCGGACATGACTCCAGTACTCTTCAGAGCACACTTAAATCCTTCAACTCAAAATATCCCGCATACGTTATTATCGACGATTACGTTGTATTCTCTACAGAGGGTGATTCGGTTATCTACAGATCACAGGTAGATTTAACCAACAAAAACAATGTAGTGAAAAACGTAAATATTGCAGGTGCAAAGGTTGATATCATAATCGTTAACGAAACAAAAATCATTTCCACAGCCATCAAGGATCACTGGCAGATTCTTGTGCTGCTTTTTGTGTTTACGATAATCATTCCTCTGTTCATGTTGATGATGATTGAGAATACGGTTATAAAAAGAATCGCAATCCTCGAAAATGCTTTCGGAAGCGAGAAAACCAACACCTTTAATTCCATTCAGAATGTAGAGGGAAACGATGAGCTTGCATCCCTCATGAAAAAATACAACAAGATGGTTGATATCACCAACGAGCTGGTAACAACCGTTTACAAGGATAAAATCAAGGAACAGGAAAGCGATATCGCAAGACAGAAGGCAGAACTTCTGGCTTTACAGAGTCAGATTAATCCGCACTTTATGTTTAACGCACTTGAAAGTATCAGAATGCATTCGCTCCTAAAAGGAGAGACCGAAACCGCCACCATGGTTGACAAGCTGGCGGTTATGGAAAGACAGAACGTAGAGTGGGGCAAGGATTTCGTTACCGTCAAAAACGAAATCGAATCCATTGAAGCATACCTTGCTCTTCAGAGCTACAGATTCGGTGACAGACTTTCGTTTGATATCGATGTTGAAGAGGAATGCGAAAACTATCTTGTTCCCAAGCTTACCATAGTTACGTTCGTAGAAAACGCCTGCGTTCACGGTATTGAATCCAAGGCTACGCAGGGCTGGATATTTGTTAGAGTATATAAATCCGAAAAGATTCTTTTTATAGAAGTAGAAGATACCGGCGAAGGCATGAGTGAGGAAAAGGTTCAGGAAATGCTAAACGATATCGAGAATGCTTCGATTGAAACTATCAAGGCCAGAAAGCATGTCGGTATCATGAATGCATGCTTAAGACTTAAGATGGTTACCGAACATGCGGTTAAATTTGATATTGAAAGCGAAGTCGGAGTCGGAATGAGCGTTATCATAAAGATTCCGCTTGATAAACTAAAAAAGCAGGAGGGCGAGTGATGTTAAAAGTCATGCTTGTCGATGACGAACCCTTTATACTTCAGGGTTTGAAAATACTGGTTGACTGGAACAAGGAAGGTTTCGAGATAGTATATACCGCTTCCAACGGCAAAGAAGCACTTGAATATCTTAAAAATAACGAAGTTGATTTGATTATCTCGGATATTCAGATGCCTGTTATGACCGGATTGGAACTTCTTGAGAACATTCAGAAAACCGGCGTTTCCCATGCGAGATTCGCAATCCTTACGGGTTACGATGATTTTTCATATGCCCAGAGAGCGATTAAATACAACAGTATGGACTATATATTAAAGCCCGTTCAGAAAAAAGATATTCTTGCTCTTTTACGAAATGTTTCCAAACTCGAAAAGGTTTCCAAGGAAAAAGAAGACGACCGTGCCAAAATGGAAGATGCATATCTTGCCAGAAATGTCATCTCACTTATTAAAGGCAAATTCGATGACTCGAACATCGAATATGTCAAAAAACATATGCAGCTTTCCGGCAAAATCAGATATGTGGATATCGAACTCGCAGATGAAACCAAGGAAAGCGACGAGGATGATTATGATGCAAGAGTACTCCAGCACCAGTTGCACAGCACCTGTCGTGAAGTTTATAAAGACAATGAAAACCATTTTATCTTTGACGTTTCATATGACGAGTCAAGCTATGATGTAGGTTTTATTTACTGCGACAATATGGCCACAAGATACGATATGTCGGATGAAGATTTCTTTGAGAGTATGATAAAGAAAATCGAAGGAATTCTTTTAAAGCCCGTCAGAATGATCTGTGGCAAAAAGGTTGGAGACATATCTCAGATTGCCAAGTCATATTCATCCTGCAGAATGCTTAACAGTATCAAGGGTTTCCACAACGAAAAGAGAGTATATATTTACGAGGACGAAGTTCAGATAGAGCAAAAGAGTGCGTATCTTTGCAAGAAGAGCCTTGACGAATGTATTGCAGCCATTGAGAAAAACGAAAAAGAGCAGATTGAAAAGAGCGTGGAAAAACTTTACGAAGAAATTGCCAACGTAGGCGAAAACTACAACCTCGTCAATATGAATATCAATTATCTTCTTTTCCAGCTTATACATCTGGCTACCGAGCAGGATGACAATGTCAATCAGGAAGAAGTTATTCAGTATATTTCCGAGAATTCTGTCGGTGGCGAGACGCTTTCGAGAGGCTCAAGTCAGCATCTTAAAAACTTTGCTCTTCAGTATGCCGACTATCTTATGAGCTTAAGAAAGAATGTTTCGAGAGGTATCCTGTCAAACATCGAAAAAGATATCGCAGAGCATTATGCGGAAAACATTTCCCTAAGAAACCTCGGCGAAAAGTATTACATGAACAGCTCTTATCTCGGACAGGTTTTCAGAAAGAAATACAATGTTTCTTTTAAGGATTATCTTACCAACATCAGGATTAACGAAGCGGCCAAGCAGCTTATAATGACCGATAAAAAGATCAATCAGATAGCCGAGGAAGTAGGCTATATGGACTGCGACTATTTTATCAGAAAGTTTATTGAAATTAAGGGCTGCACACCGTCCAAGTACAGAAAAAACAACAGTCATCAGTAGGGTGAAAATATGAAAAGTATTGCAATCATTACCGCCAGAGGCGGCAGCAAGAGAATACCGAAGAAAAACATAAAAGATTTTTTGGGCAAACCGATAATAGCCTATTCAATAGAGGCTGCGCTTGAAAGCAATGTATTTGACGAAGTCATGGTTTCCACCGACAGTGAGGAAATCGCGGAAATTGCCAAAAAGTACGGAGCAAAGGTTCCTTTTTTTAGGAGCGAAAAAACCAGTAATGATTTTGCCACCACAAACGACGTTATTCTTGAAGTAATAGACGAATATGAAAAAAGAGGCGAAGTATTTGACTATGGAGTATGCATCTATCCGACAGCGCCTTTTGTGACCGGAGCTAAGTTAAAGGATGCGCTCACAAAACTTAAGGAAAGCTCTGCGGATACGCTTATTCCCGTAGTTGCCTTTTCGTATCCGCCGAAGCGTGCCCTTGTAATAAGGGAAGGGAAACTTGTTTTCGAATATCCCGAGTTTATGGATTCGCGTTCTCAGGATCTTGAAAGCGAATATCATGATGTCGGTCAGTTTTACTGTTTTAATATAGAAGCATTTAAAAAGAACAGGAAACTTATGAAAGGCGATATTCTTCCATATATAGTGGATGAAACCGAGGTTCAGGACATAGATAATGAGTCTGACTGGAAGATTGCCGAAATCAAGTTTGAAAAATTAAAAATGAAGGACAAATAAGCCCTTTTTTCGTAAATATAAAAAAGCCCTAAAAATAGGGCTGTTAAGGCACTTTTTACCCGATAAAATGCAGGACAAAAACCACCTATATTTTATCGGGTTTTTTATTTAATTTTATCGGGTTATAAAAAAACAATAACAAAAGTATAATTTAAAGTACGATTAGCCGTAGTGACGGCATAGTTTTATAGGAGGTAAAAAAATGAAAATGAAGAAATTCATTGCACTCGGCATGGCTGGTATGCTTAGTGCAACAACGTTGGTTGGCTGTGACAAGGGCACAGGAAATGTTACTACAACTCCTGATGACACTACTTCTACAACAACAACGACAACAACAACTACTACTACTCCTGATGACGCTGTAGTAGAAGAAGCAAAAGAGTATTCTGAAGACGAAATCGTTAACTGGACAATGTTCGTAGCAATGCCCGGTTCCGAAATCAACGATGGAAACGACGTTCAGGAAATCATTGCTAAGAAGACCGGTGTTAGAGTTAAAGAAACTTGGCTTACAGGTCAGACAGCAGCTGAAGCTGTTGGTGCTATTCTTGCTTCAGGCGAACTTCCTACATTCATCGATGCTGGTGAAGGATTTAAGGAAATGTATGAAGCTGATACTCTTGTAGCTTGGGATCCTTACATTGAGAAGTATCCTAACCTCAAGGAAATGTATTCAGATTATGAATGGGATATGTTCCGTCAGGACGATGGAAAGATTTACTGGGCTAACGTATTCAACAACACATACGGCGAATCAAAGGCTACAGGTCATAATGACGAAGCATTCTGGATTCAGGTTAGAGTTCTTGAAGAGTTCGGTTATCCTGAAGTTAAGACACTTGACGAATACTTCGATCTTCTTGAGAAGTACTATGCAGCTCATCCTAACTTCGTAGATCCCGAAGGCAATACAATTGACATTATCCCTTACACAATCCTTTGTGATGACTGGAGATATTTCTGTCTTGAGAACGCAGGTCAGTTCCTTGATGGTTATCCTAACGATGGTTCTGTAATCGTTGATCCTTCTACAATGAAGATCGTTGACTACAACACCACACCTACCACAAAGACATACTTCGCTAAACTTAACGAAGAGTACAACAAGGGTATGATCGACAAAGAGTTCGCTACTCAGAAGTACGATGACTATATGAACAAACTTTGTACAGGTGCTGTACTTGGTATGGTTGACCAGAACTGGGACTTCAACTACACAGTAACTCCTGCTTTCGCTTCTTCAGGCTTAGCAGATATGGGTTGTGAATATGTTCCTTTAGGACTTACAGTTGAAGGCGTAACAGAGCAGAGATGGCATACATACGGCGATACCGTAAACGCATCTTCAGGTTGTGCAGTTACAACAGCATGTGAAGATCCCGACAGAGCATTCCAGTTCTTAAGCGATCTCCTTAACCAGGATATCCATGATCTCCGTTACTGGGGCGTTGAAGGCGTTGACTACTTAGTAGACGAAGACGGTATGTACTACAGAACTCAGGAAATGAGAGACAAACTTAACGATACATCTTACAAGGCATCTCACGTATGTAACTACTCATACATGCCTCAGTGGCTTGGAACAAGCAAAGACGGTAAGAACGCAATGCAGCCCGCAGAGCAGGCTTCAGAGTTCTATGCAGGTCTTTCAGAGCCTCTTGCAAACTGCTTCAAGGCATACAATGCAGGCGGTTATCCCGACATGATCGGTTCAATCGAAGAAGATGTTAATGCTACACATCCTTGGTTCCCGATGTGGTCATGGTCCAACGAACTTAACAACGACACACCCGGTGGTGTTGCTTGGGGTAAGATGGGCGAGACAAAGCACAAATGGCTTCCCGCTGTAGTTATGTCCAAAGACTTCGAAGGTGAATGGGCTAAGTACATGGATGCATACAGTGCATGTAAACCTGAAGACTTCCTTAACGAAGCACAGGGCGTACTTGATGATCGTATGGCAGCATACAACGCAAGCAAGTAATTTACAAAACATCTTTGTAAAAAATAATAATTAATGAAGTGGCAACCACGGTTGTATAATGCTGTGGTTGCCATTTTAAAGGAAAGGGAGGCTTAAAAATGGCAAACGAAGCGGATCAGATCGTTAATACTGAAGAAGCAGCAGTAGAAAACGAGATTAATGCCGAAGCCGAAACAATGGAAACCGCCGCAGAAGATATAGCAGAAAATGTTGAGACGGTTACGGAAGCTGCAGAATCAACCGAAGGTAATGCTATCGATGAAGCATATGAGGTTGAAAACTATGCCAAAGAGGCATATGAACACAAATCTACATTAGACGACAAACAGATTAAGGCTTTGTCCAAAAAGAGAATATCCAAAGGTGAATTAAAGAGACAGTGGATATTACTTTTAATCGGATTCATATTTGTTTTATACGGATTGTTATTCTATTATCTTCCCCTTGGCGGATGGGTAATGGCATTCCAGAACTATAAGTTAAAATCAGGACTTCTTCATTCAAAGTTTGTAGGCTTTGATAAATTCAAATTCATGTTTGAGTTTGACGTTTTCGAGTGGGGTATGGAAACCACAGGAAACTTCTTCAAAGCCATGAAAATATGGATAGACAAAGTTGTATTCGTAAGAACTATCAGAAATACCATCGGTATGGGTATTCTTAACCTGGTTACAACTTTTATCATGGCAATTGTATTTGCCATCTTACTTAACGAAGTAAGAAATAAATTAGGAAAGAGACTGGTTCAGACAATTTCTTACCTGCCTCACTTCCTTTCATGGATTATCGTGTGCGGTATCGTACATGACTCTTTATCAAGTACAGGTATCGTAAATGATATTTTAAGATTATTACACATTGTTGATGACAGTTATAACTTCTTCGCCCACCCGGCCTGGTTCTGGCCGATCGTAGCCTTTGCCAATGTTTGGAAAGAGACCGGTTGGAACGCAATCATTTATCTTGCTGCTATTACAGCTATCGATCCTTCACTTTATGAAGCAGCAGAAATCGACGGCGCAGGCAGATGGGGCAAGATCAGATACATTACTCTTCCGAGTATCGCACCTACTATCGTTATCTTACTCGTTATGAACATCGGTAACCTTCTTAACTGTGGTTTCGAAGTTCAGTACTTACTTGGTAACGGTCTTGTACAGGACGTTTCACAGACTATCGATATCTACGTTCTTAACTGGGGTGTTGGTCAGATGGACTACTCGCTTGGTACTGCCGCGGGTATATTTAAGAGTTTGGTTGCAATTCTTCTGATTGTAATATTTAATACAGTCGCCAAGAAGATGGGCCAGGAAAGTTTGTTCTAGGAGGGAGAAAAAAGTATGAAAATGAAAAAAGACGATTTCGCCCTCAATTATACAAACTCCCATGGCGGAGAGAGAATGAGCGACGAAGAATTAAAAACCATAAAAAGAATGGCCCGCAAGAATTCCAGAAAGATGGATGGATGGGGATGGGCATTTGTAATTTGCAATACCATTTTCCTTATTGGATTTACAATCATCACCCTTTATCCTGTTTGGAACACAGTTGCGTACTCATTCAATGACGGACTTGACGCCTTAAGAGGCGGAATCTATTTCTGGCCGAGAAAGTTCTCAACAGAAAGTTATGTTAAAGTATTAAATATCCAGGGATTCCTGGTTGGTGCAAAGATTACGGTTTTAAGAACCGTTCTCGGTACACTGACTTCACTTATCGCAAACGCACTCCTTGCATTTGTTATAAGCCGTAAGAGATTTCTTTTCAGATCTTCTCTTTCACTCTTCTGGGTTATTACAATGTATGTTAACGGTGGTTTGATTCCCGTAATGTTACTCTTCAGATATTTACATCTTACCGGTACATTCTGGGTATACATTGTTCCCGGTATGATCAGTGCATTCAACGTAATGGTACTTAGAACATACATGGAAGACCTCCCGGATGAACTTGAGGAATCCGCTCAGCTCGACGGTGCAGGATATATTACGATTTTCATTAAAATCATATCTCCTCTGTGTAAACCCGTTTACGCAACAATCGCTTTGTTCGTAGCAGTTTGGCAGTGGAACTCATGGTTTGATGCAATGCTCTATAACCGTATGAAAACAGAATATACGACATTGCAGTACGAATTGATGAAATTGCTCAATTCGGTAACTCAGACAAGCGGCAGTGCAAACGGAAACAACACAACTACTGCTGCAAAGCAGGTAACACCTGTATCAGTTAGATCCGCAGCTACAGTTGTTACTATGGTACCTATCATCTGTATTTACCCTTTCTTACAGAGATACTTTGTAACCGGTCTTACAATCGGTGGCGTAAAAGGTTAACCAAATTTCTAAAATATATTTTTACCGCTTCGGAACTGCTTATTCCGGAGCGGTTTTTTTCTAAGGCAGTTTGTCTGATTGAAAAAAGAACGGGAGATATGATATAATTCCCGAAGATTTATTAAGCTTGAAGGGATTCCTTTATGAACATTTTTAAATTTGACAGCCCTGTAATGCAGTTTATGGCTAAGGTTGCGGATATGATTATCCTCAATATCTTAACACTCGTGCTAAGTATCCCCATAGTCACATTCGGTGCGGCTTATACAGCTAAATACTATGTGTCTATGAAGATTATCCGCGGGGAGGAAAGCACGGTTTTTAAACCGTATTTCAAGGCTTTTAAAGACAATTTTAAACAGGCTACGCTTATCTGGATGATCCAGCTGGTAATCCTTGTTCTGCTTGGAATTGACTGGCTCTGGATTTTCCTGGTCAAGGGTATCGGCAATGCAAATGAAATATATATAATTGCGCTCGGCCTTGTTTCACTGTTTGTATTATGCATTACGGCCACAGTTTTTCCCTTCATAGCCAGATTTGAAATGACCATAAAAGAAGCGTTCAAGGGAGCAGGTCTCTTTTCGTTTCTTTATTTCATAAAACTTGTATTTATTATTGCGCTTGAATTTTTTACAATAGTTGCCTGCATGAAATACGCAGCATGGCTTCCCGCAATCCTTTTATTCGGAACCACCACGGCGTTTTATTTTATGAACCTTGCGCTCATAAAAGGCTTCAAAAAGCTTGAGGCAAAGGTTGAAAAAGAAGAGGCCGAAAAGGCAGAGGAAGCAAAGGCTGAAGAGAGCGAGAGCGAAGAAGACTCTGAGAGCAGGCTTGGCGATACTCTTGTTATAAGAGAAGACGAGCATACCATAAAAGGAAAAATCGAGGCTGAAAAACAGACCTTTAAATCGCTTTCAACAAAGGAAAAAATCACTTTCATAAAAGATTACTATCTGCTTAAGATTATTCTTATTGCGGTGGCCGGATTTTTCATACTGTGGTTTTTATACGATGCATTTATCGCTCAGAAAGAAATAATATATTCGGGTGGCCTTCTTTTATGTACTGTAAACGACGAAGGCAGAGAATACTTAACGGATGATTTGTTTGACAAGATCGGAACGAAGAAGAGAAAGCAGCAGGTAAATCTGTCCGAAGACCTTTCAATGACCTTTGTGGAAGGTCAGGAAGTTAAGCCCGATCCTTCACAGGACCAGTACTTATTCCCTTCGATTGTGGCCGGATATTATGATTACTTTTTCATAGATGCCAAATACATCGACCATTATATGGATCTGGACTGCTTCAAAGATATAAGTTCATACGCGGATAAATACGATATTCCCGAGGAAGACAGATACTGGTATGTTTCCGAGAGTGTGAAGGAAAGCTTACCCGAGGGAGAAGAGGCTACAGGAGATATTGAAGCAATTAAGCTTTCCGATGAAGTATGCGAGAAAATCGGTGTTCAGAGTTTAACGGGCGAAGGTGTATATGTAGTGCTTATCATGAACGACAAGACCCGGGAAACCGATGATGCATTTATGGCACATATATTCGAATAAAAAGACATAAAAATAAAAAAACGATGCTTTCGGGCATCGTTTTTTATGTGCATTTCTTTTATGATATTAAATCTTTATTCTCCTTTATTCTGCAAAGGAAGAGACACCGTAAAAGTGCTTCCCTTGCCCAAAGTACTGTCAACGGAGATACGTCCGTCCATCATTTCCACAATTCGTTTTACGAGCGATAAGCCGAGGCCGTTTCCTGCGGTCGCATGAGAGGTATCGCCCTGATAGAATTTTTCAAATATGTGCTTTTTGGTTTCATCATCCATACCCATTCCGTTATCCGATACGGATACGAAAATCGCGTCATTTGCCCTGTGGCACAAAACCGTCACGGTACCGTTTTCCTTGGTGAATTTAACGGCATTGGAGAAGAGATTCATCCAGACATGATATAAAAGATCCTTGTTCTGATAATAGTCTATCTCGTCGAGATCCATATCAATTGTCAGGTTCTTTTCACTCCACTGTTCCTCCATCATAAGCATGCAGGTACGAAGCTGCTCATCAAGTGAAAAGGACTCTTTGTCTGATACGATTTCCTGTGATTCAAGTTTTGACAAAAGAAGAACGTTTGACGACATATTGGCGAGGTGTTCACTTTCGTCCATTATTATTTTGGCAAATTCGCTCTGCTGCTCCGCGGTCAGATTTCCCTTGTAAAGCTGCCTTGCAAAACCTCTTATCGAGATGATCGGAGTTTTGAATTCGTGAGAAAAATTGTGTATGAAATCGTTTCTGAAGATTTCAGTTGAAGAGAGCTCATGGGTCATATCGTCGAAAGCGTTTACAAGATTACCGAGGTCGGATTTTTCGGTAAGGAAATTCGTAATTCCGTTAACGTCAACATCATAATTGCCTTTAGCGACCTGCTCGGTGAGCTTGGTCAGCTTTCTTAAGGGCTTGAAAAAGTTTCTGTTGATTACGACCGAGAGTGTCGCAGACGACAGGTAACTGAATACAAGCACTATGATTGTAAGTTTAAGAGGCGTGATGCCGAGCCTGTCTTTTAGGGGAGTCAGATAAAGAATCATCATAATGCCGCCCGCCAGCACATTGGACATCGTAAGGGCAAAAATCATAAAAAAGCTGATTCGAAAGATGATGCTTTCAATCAGCTTTTGTATTAGATTTCCTATTGCTGTTGTGAGTTTCCTAAACGCCTTACGCATATTAATCCTTTTTAACGGCTTTATATCCCAAACCCCTGACGGTAACTATCTCAAAATCATCGTTATTCTTAAATCTGTCTCTTAAACGGTTTATATGAACATCCACAGTACGTTCTTCCGACTGTGTTTCCGAATCCCAGAACTCTTCCATCAGCTGTTTTCTCGTAAAAGTTTTGTTCGGATAGGAGAGAAGTTTAAACAGAAGCTGAAATTCCTTTCTCGGAAGTTCGTATTCCGTATCGCCCTCCCTGACCAAAAATGAATCGTATAAAAGAGAGGTTTTGCCGATAACAAGTTCATGCTCCGCAGCAATGTGAGCACGCCTAAGGAGCGCCTGGATACGAAGAAGAAGCTCGACTTCGTCAATCGGTTTTACCATATAATCGTCGGTACCGGTTAAAAAGCCTTTTCGGATATCTTCCTGGGAATCCTTGGCGGTTACCATGATAATAGGAATCTGCGAACCGGAGTTTCTTAAAACTCTCGTAAAAGTAATGCCATCCATTACAGGCATCATAATATCCACGAGGATTAAATCAACATGGGTTTCATCGAGCATTTTTAAAGCCTGCTCACCGTCTGTGGCATGCAGAGTATGGTAGCCGTTCTGTGTTAGAACGACTTCCATTAATCTTGCGGTATTCTTGTTGTCTTCAACGATGAGAATGTTAAACATACGCTTTACGATTATTCGTTCGAGTTTGCTTTGGGGATATTTAAGTATCTTACAATCTTCATGCTGCCGTTTTTGATAAATTCCTCGTTACGGAGTTTTACGATTGCAATACGCTTAAACATCGGGCGTTTATTGTTAATCTTTTCCTTAAGCTCGTTAAAATAAGCCTGGTTATCCATATAGTCGTCTTCGGGGAAAATCTCTGCGACGATTTTTCCGTTCTCGTCATAAACAAGAACTTCTTTTACGGCGGGATCACGTGAGAAATCTTCCTCAAGCTCTTCGGGTGAGAGGTTTTCACCGTTTGAAAGGATGATAAGGTTTTTCTTACGTCCGGTAAGAGTGATAAATCCTTCCTCATCCACGAAACCTAAATCGCCTGTATGATACCAGCCATCGATAATAACAGCATTTGTAGCTTCTTCGTCTTTGTAGTAACCCTTCATTACATGGTCACCCTTAAAGAGGATTTCACCCTCTTCGGAGACTCTGACTTCGGTATCGGGGATAAGAACGCCGACACTTCCGTCCTTGTGATGGAAAGGTCTGTTTACTGCGGTACAGGGAGAACATTCCGTGGTGCCGTAGCCGTTTAAGATTTCGATACCCCATGAACGGAATTCCTTAACGTACATCGGATCGAGAGCGGCACCGCCACAGATGATATATTCGAGATTACCGCCGAATACTTTGTGGATAGCGGAATATGTTTTCTTTCTTACATCCACACCTGTCTTAAGGAGTAAATCCGTTGAAGCCATAAGACCTTTGGTAGCGGCTGTTTTGCCCTTTTTGTCGATTTCAGCCCAGATCTGTTTGTGGAAAAATTCTACGAACATGGGAACCATAAAAATGGTCTGGGGTTTGAAATCCTGTAAATTCTTCTTTACGTAC
>JAEEGH010017289.1_pt1 | contig 15393 bp, 11 predicted proteins | sample 9134181 | NCBI WGS metagenome assembly JAEEGH01 (sample SAMN16246544, study PRJNA631951) | gut metagenome | biome: gut microbiome; feature: rumen; material: DP-attached | host: Bos | place: Iran: Karaj | collected 2018-10 | reverse complement strand
ATTATCTGCAGAGCATCAACTATGCGCTTGTTTCCCAAAAGGACGCTCCAAGGCTCTACAACAGAAGCGTCAATGCCGCTCATCATCTGGATGTTCAGCTAGAGAGAATTTTCAAAGCACTCGAAGAATGCGAGGCATTGGACGATACAATTGTCATACTGACTGGCGACCATGGGGAGGAATTCTATGAAAAGGGTCGGCTTGGGCACAATTCTGCGTTCACCCATGAGCAAATGCATGTGCCGCTGGTGCTTCTTGCCCCCGGCCTGAAGCCAAATGTGTACGAAGGGATCAGCCATCATACAGACATTGTCCCCACATTGGCGCCATTCCTTGGCGTTGAAAATCCTGTCGATGACTATTCCGTTGGCGGAAATCTTCTGGACAGCGGTTATAGACGGAATTTCTTTGTCAGTTGCGGTTGGGATACAGCGGCGATTGTCACTCAAACCCGCAAGTTTGTCGTGTCTCTGGGTAGCCGTCGCCTTATCAGTCAACAGACTCTGACGACGTTTGATGACGTTACGGTCAAAGACGAAGATTTCATCAAGGAAAATATCGAAACTGTAACCAAGGCGCAACATGACATGACCAAATTTGTTTTAAAAAGGAAAAAATGAGATTGGAAAAGAAAACAGTCAGCAAACGGAAGACCTTGGCGTTGAGTATCATAGCATTTGCTGGCTTGCTCTGCGCATTGGCATCGCTTGTCTGCCGCCTGAACTATCCCGCCAGTGCGCAAACAATGCCGAATCCAGTGGAACAGCTGGCGGCAAAGGAGGCGGATGAAGAATTCGACGTCGCGGTTTTCAGTGATATTGCCAATAACTACAAGACCATGAAGCTGGAACTGGAAGCTGTCAATGCGACAAATGCCGACTTTGCCATCTGCAATGGCGACTTGGTCAAATATGGCTCGTCTGCACACAGATTCAGCTATGTCCAGCGGCAACTGCTCAAGACAATCAAGATGCCGCTGTTCATTATTCCAGGCAACCACGATGACACCCCCGAAGTCGGATTTCAAAGATTCCATGACTTTTTCGGCCCGGAGCGGCAATATTGGAATTATGCCGATACTCTTTTTGTGTCCATCAACACAGGGAAAAAATCCTTTGATGAAATCGAGTCTCGTTTTCTGAAGGAAACTCTTGAACAAGAACGAGCAAAGTTTCGTCGTTGTATCCTAATTATGCATTGCCCTCCCATCGATTTACGGCCAAACGAAAAATTTCACTGTATAAATGACAAAAATGAAATAAAAGCCATTGAGAATCTGGTAAAAGAACATCATATTGATATGATTGTGACATCCCATATACATTGGTATCTGGAAGGGACATTCGCTGGCGCGCACATTTTTCATACTCCCTCGGGAGGACAGCATGTCAGAGATCCGGAAAATCCCAATTTCGGATATGTCTTGATGTCTTTCAGGAAAGACGGCGGCATTTTGCTAAAGCACATGGATGTTGCTTCGGAAAGAGGTCGCAGTGCGGAATATTGCTTCATTGTGATCTCTGAACGCTTTCCAATAATCGCTTGCACAGGTTTGACTGTTTTCGTCACCGTCTCAGCCATCGTCTTTCTTTCCAAAAGAAAGACAAAAATGTCGCAGGATGTCAAATAAGAACCAGACAAATACAATAGACATTTCAAACCTTTTCGATTGCCGCCAGAAGAACAGCGAAAATGGAAGCGTGCAATCGAATGCCCGCATTTCAACGACAAGACTGTATTTTGGAATTTCCATTGTATATTATCTGAAATCATATCTATTTTATAAATGACGAGGATGGAATATATGAATGTTCTTATTGTGGAAGACGATGCAGGAACTGCTGAATTCATTGGAGAGGGATTCCGACAGGCAGGATACTCCGTATCCATCGCCCATTCGGGGCCTGAAGGGCTTTTTAAAGCAAAAAGCGAATCATATAATTTGGTCATCATTGATGTCATGTTGCCCGGAATGAGCGGTTTCGATGTCGTAAAACGCCTTCGGCAAGACCGCATCATGCTTCCAATTATCATTTTGAGTGCGCGCGATGAGGAGGAGAACAAGATACATGGGCTTGAATGCGGAGCGGATGACTACCAAACGAAGCCTTTCTCACTTACGGAGCTTCTTGCACGGGCAAACGCGCAAATACGCCGGGCAAGCGCGGTGGCAGACCCAGTCGAACTCCAGATCGCCGACCTCAGAATGGATCTGATATCACGCAAAGTTTACAGGGGCGACACGAAAATTCCACTTCAACCACTTGAATTTCAATTGCTTGAATTTCTAATGAGAAACAAAGGGCGTGTCGTGTCACGAACAACCATCATGGAACATGTCTGGGAATACAATTTCGATCCTCATACCAATGTCGTGGATTCACGAATCTGCCATCTTCGTGACAAGATAGACAAGAACTTTGAACCCAAATTATTGAAGACCATTAGGGGATTCGGCTATGTCATGGAAGAGCCTTGACACCAAAGGCTGGCGCAGAACCTTGAAATACCGACTGACGAAATACTATGTCGGAATATTTACGTTGCTCTGGATAGGAAGCATGCTTCTTGTCTATCAGTCGCAAAGCCATTTTCAAATGAAGAACGCAAAACGCAGCTTGTTCTTCTTAGCCAACGAGTGCCAATTTGAACTGATATGCCACAAGGAAGGACCTGTCGACGCCATCGCGACACCCATTGAGAATCTTCCCGAACATTGTAAAAAGAAGATCCAGGACGCATTAAAAGGATTTGTTCCCTATGCAGCCTATTACATCAGGGAACACATGAGGTATCTTGTCGCGGGTATTCATGATGGCGTGCCCATGCTTGTTACCGTCGACGGCAAGGAGCTCTCCATCGAACGGTATCCCAAACAGGAATATCTGGAATTTCTTCATGGCGAATTCAATGAAGAGGCATACGGCCAGTGGCAGAATCCCATTCTTCTCATTGTGACAGGACCTGACGGAAAGATACTGACGACTTCCTTTTTCGATTCTGTGTTCCGTCCTCTCGTGGAAAAGTTATTTCATCTGGACGGACCACTGGAGGGATACCGCCGTATTTCCGATGGAAAAAACTCCTTGTTGTTCTTCATATCCAGACTTTACGACGGCAACCTTCTCCTTGTGGCCCAGAACATGGAAAAAAATGACGCCCACCTGAAACATCTGCTTGGCATTCTCGGTTGCACGTTGGTTGTGTTCATTGTGGCAGGGGTCTGTCTCGCTTTCCTCCTTGCGCGAAAATTTACGGATGGTCTGACGCGAATATCCCAAACGGCCTTGGACATCGCGCGCGGGCATTATGGCAGACGCGTCGAATACAAATCGGAAGACATTGAAATCGACATGCTTATACAAGCATTCAACCATATGGCGGACAATACGGAGAAGATGCTGAAGGAACTAGAAAATGTGACCGATGACATTGCACATGACTTGAGAACACCTCTCACGCGCATGAAGGCACGCGCGGAACTGGAATTGGCCAATCAAGTGAACATGGACTTTGCCGCGTCAGTGGCGGAAAACTGCGATGAAATGCTGTCGATGTCCAACATCATGCTGGAAATATCGCGAATTGAAAAACACGCAGGCCATGCCCTGCAGACACAGGTAAATGTCAATGCCCTGTTGGAAAAACTTCATGAAGCATTTCTGACAATTGCGGAAGACAAACACATTCAGTTCAATCTTCTGTTGCCAAAAAGCGCGTTGAGCATTTTGGGCAACGCCAGGCAACTTGAACAGATGGCGGCCAATCTCATCGACAATGCCATCAAATACACGCAGGACGGCGGAAGTGTCAATGTCATGCTTGAAAAAAAGGACAACTGCCTGAAGCTTTCCGTTTCCGACACTGGCATCGGAATACGCCAAGAGGATATACCGCGTATATTCAACCGCTTCTTCCGTGGAGACACAAGCCGTTCCACGCATGGAAACGGCCTTGGTCTCAGCATGGTCAAGGCAATTGCGGAATCCATGGGAGGAACAGTCACCGTTGAGAGCTCAATAGGAAACGGCAGCTTGTTTGTCGTGTCATTGCCATTGAATAGTTCTATGACATAACAGGACGCGAGTCTTTTTAGAAATGCATAATGCATAATTCATAATGCATAATTAATGGATGTTACTCTCAAAAGACATTTTTGTTGAAAACTACTTGTGAGAGCAAAACATAAATAGAGTAAGTAAAAAGCCTCCATGTATTGGATTACATGAAGGCTTTTGTTTTTAGTATTGTACATAATACATAATCACAAAACAATTATGCATTATGCATTATGCATTGAAAACTACGCCCAGAATTTAGCAAACAGATTCGTCAGGCGGTTCTTGCCAACGGCTTTGACGGCCGCCGCATCGCATTTGCCGCGCAGATTGTCCATCAGGATGCTGCCGAGTAGTTTGCTCTCTTCGTCGTGTTCCGGATAGAACTCGCGGCAGAGGAAGTAGGAGAAATCGACCAGCCGGTAGTCGCCGAACAGGACAGGGCCTTCGCCGTCGTAGAACTGACCTGCCACGCTGTGGCCTGAACGGATACCTTCCGCGATGGATTCGAACGATTTGTCCTTCGCGAACACGATGGTCGCACGACGGTTCAACGTGCCACGCGCGCCATGGCTGTCTGTATTTCCGACCACGGGAATCATCTTCCCGCTCTTCATGTTTTCCTGCATCCACCAGTTCACGTTGACCATGTTGTCTTCGCGACTCTGCATGTTTGCGCTCAGGCCAATCAGTTCGATGGCGTCAAACTTGCGTTCTTTCATGATGTATTCGCGAACAGGCTGCGGCAAGTTTTCACGCATAACGGCATGCCAGAACGGATGCGCGAAAATCGCCATGCCGCCGTATTCGTGAATCTTGTCGAATACCCAGTCCGCACCGGCCTTCAGCCAACGCATCTTGAAGTTTTCATTCGGATCCATCTTCTCCGCCGCTGCGTTCAACGCCGCATTGAATTCATCAAAATTGTCGTTCATGTATTTCGCGACGCTCTGTTTGCCGCCGAAATGGACGAGATGGATGGCCGGCTCGAAGCGGTTGCGGCACACAAGCGTATCGACTTGCTTGGGCAGCAGATGGATTTCCTCGCCCGGAATAATCTGGAAATCAAGATCGAAGGGCTCCAGATACTTCTGCGCGAGCACGGCGGGATCTCGTTGCATGTGATCCGTGATGGCCAGATAGTCCAAACCCGCATAGCAGGCGAACGCCGCCACATAGCGCGGATTTTCGTCGCGGTTGCCGCATTCAGAATAACTTGTATGGCAATGCATGTCGCCACGGAACGGCCGCAGGCAGAACAAATCTTCTTTCAATGCGTACAACGCGAAATGGAAAATCTCCCGCGCTTTGCCACCAGTCGGTTCGAACATCAGGCGAAGCGTGAATTCGCCTTCCCACGGCAACGTGGCATCAATAGTCCAGCTGTCCGTCGCTTCGTCATAGCCTTGAACGGGCATCGGCTCGAATTCGCCCCATTTGGTCGGACGGCCGTCGAACATGACGCCGTTGTCGCCTGCGTAATCCACCCAAACGCGTCCTTCTTTTTGAATGGTCGCGAAGCTCCGCTGCTCATAGCGCGGCTTGATGGTCACGCGTTTGCATTGCCCGACAGGAAGGATTCTCGGAAAGACGTCAAAATAGTCGTACAGCATTGATTTTCCTTTTCGTTACGTTTTATATTCTTGAATGGCAATTACTTGTCGTCATCATCCGCCGCGCCCGGATCCAAGAAGCGCTCATCGATCGGATAGCCTTCGTCAATATCCGCCGGCGGCGGAGCGGGCATGGCGGGAGCCATCGTCGGACGTTCCGTCGGAAGCGGCGTGCCGCCCGAATAAATCACCTTGCTCTTGTCCCAGATGTCCTCCAACGCGTAGAAACGACGCATGTCCGGAGTCATGATATGCACGATGATGACACCGTAATCCAAGACCAGCCATTGGCTGGACGGATTGCCGTCCAATCCGCGCGGCTTGACGCCTTCATCGACCAATGTGCGACGGAGACGATCCGCCAACGCGCGAAGATGCGGCAGCGACGTAGCGGAGCAGACGATGAAGAAGTCCGCAAGTATCGAACTTTCACGCACATCGAACAGCTGGATATCAGCCGCCTTATGTTCTTCGCAGATTTCCACGCAACGGCGTGCGATTTTTTCAGTATCTTGTTGCAAATCCATAATTACCCTCCTCTCAAGAATAAAGGTTGTTGTCATGTATGTACTGCGCAACAGCTTGCGGCACATATTTCTCCAGCGACAGATGCTGGGCGACCGCCTCGCGGATCGCCGTAGAGGACACGTCGCTCTGCGCAAGCTCCCCGTCGTCCAGTATTGAATAATAGAGCTTGTATGCGTTCTTGGAACCGAATTCCTTCTCAAGCTCGTAGATCGGTGGCCGTTCCGAGCCCGGACGCGGGTAAATGATGAATTTGCCACGCGTGACAAGTTCAGGAGCACGATACCATAAATGCAGCCCCAACAGACTGTCCATGCCGATCAGCAGATACAGTTCGCAATCTGAATAAATCTGCTTGAGGATCGACATCGTATCGAATGTATAGGACGGCCCTGTGCGTTGCAATTCCACATCTGTGCAGCTGCATTTTTCATACGGGGCCAACGCCAGTTTGACCATTTCCAACCGCTGTTCAGGCGTCGCCACAAGCCCGCCCATTTTATGCGGCGGCAGCAACGCCGGCACGAACAGGACTTCATCCGCCTTATCCAATTCCAGAACCTTCTGCGCGATAAGAAGATGGCCATTGTGAATCGGATCGAATGAACCGCCGAAAACAGCAATGCGCTGCTTCCTCGCGTACGGCAGCGGCTGTTCCGCTTCCGTCTGATTCTGCGTCGCACCAGCCTCAGCAGTGCCTTCCTGCGGCTGTTCACCGCCTTCGCTGTTTTCATTTTGCTCAAAGCGACGGCGCGGTGGACGGTCGAAACCGTTACCGTTTTCATCACGATTGAAACGGCGCGGTGGACGATCAAATCCATCGCCGTTTCCGTCACGGTCGAAACGACGGCGCGGGCGGTCATAGCCATCGCCATTTCCATCACGGTCAAAACGACGGCGTGGACGATCGTAACCGTCACCGTCCCGTCTGCTGAAACGGTCATGGCGCGGCCACGTATCCTTCGATGCATCATCTTTGTTTTCAGCATCTTGCGGTTCAGTTCCATTTTCAGCGGGAACATTCTGTTCCACCTTTTCGGAAGTCTGCTCCGCCGCTTCCGTTGAAGCGCCGCTTGGCGTTTCTGATTGCGTTTCTACAGCGGACATGGCTTCTTCCAAATGCATGTCGTCGCCATCCGTCTTCTCGCCTTGGTTGCTGAACGACCACGTCGCGTTGTCCTTATCTTTTCCGTCTTGATTGTTGGAATCACGCGGCGGACGCGCCTCTTCGCCGTCCTGCCCTTCCGTTTTGCGCGGCGGATGCGCAATGCCGTCCGCATCCAATTCATAGGTCTTCTTGAATGGACGGTAGCTGGCATGCATGACGCCATTCTCATCTTCCATAAGATACGGACTATAAGGACGATATGGGCGGTCGCCGCTGATGGCGATATCATCCTTGCGGTTTGAATCGATAACAGACCGTTCGGACATTTCATCCGCAGGCCCATTTTCTCTGCGATCGCCGAAACGACGCGGCGGACGGTCGCCATTTGCGTCACGATTGAACGGACGGCGATATGGTCTGTCGCCACCTTCGCCGCCATTTTCATCACGTCTGAACGGACGGCGATACGGTGGTCTTTCACCGCCTTCGCCATTGTTGTTGTCACGATTGAACGGACGTCGATACGGTCTGTCACCGCCTTCGCCACCGTTTTCATCGCGGTTGAAGCGGTTGTACGGACGGCGATACGGTCTGTCGCCGCCTTCGCCATTGTTATTGTCGCGATTATACGGGCGATACGGGCGGTCGCCATTTTCGCCACCGTTTTCATCGCGATTGAATCTCTTGTATGGACGATACGGGCGGTCACCATCTTCGCCACCGTTTTCATCGCGGTTGAAGCGTTTATATGGACGATATGGACGGTCTCCGTTTTCTCCACCTTCGCCACCATTATTGTCCCGATTGAACGGACGGCGATACGGTCTTTCACCGCCTTCGCCGCCATTTTCATCGCGGTTGAAGCGTTTGTACTGACGATATGGACGGTCGTTTCCGTCACCGTTTTCGCCATTGTTGTTATCGCGATTGTACGGACGGTACGGACGATATGGACGGTCGTTTCCGTCGCCGCCTTCGCCATTGTTGTTGTCGCGATTATATGGACGGTATGGACGATATGGACGGTCGCCGCCTTCCCCGCCGTTTTCGTCGCGGTTGAAACGTTTGCGCGGACGATATGGACGTTCACCATTACCGTTTTCGTCACGCTTATATGGACGATACGGACGGAACGAACCACCGCCAGACGCGTTGTCGTCCTTCCTATATGGACGGAACGAACCGCCACCGGACGCGTTGTCATCCTTCCTGTACGGACGACGCGGACGCTCTTCGCCGCTGTTTTCCGCAGGCTTGTATTGATTGTACCAATGGTCGCCGCCGTCACTGCGCACAGGGCGATTCTCCGCCCCGCTTTCAGGCTGTTCCTGTTTAGGACGATCGCTCTGGTCACCTTTGTCTGAATTGTCGAATTGCGAATCTGTCATGTCTTTTTGAGTCAACTCGTTGTGAGATGTGAAAAATACAGTATATTATGAAGTGCAAATGCGGAGGCGCCATGCCGCCGACATTTCATTACTATACTATACCATATATTAGGCAAAATGTTAGTCAATTCAGAGAGAAAATCAACGTGCTGATAGGCGTGATAGGCGACATACATGGCAACATTGAGGCTTTACGCGCAGTAGTTGCCGAATTTAAACGCTTGGCCGTGGACGACGTGCTGTGCGCAGGCGACGTCGTCGGCTACGGCGCCGCCCCAAGCGAATGCATCGATTTTCTTCAAGAAAATAAAATTCCGTCCGTTTGCGGCAACCACGATTTCTTCACCGTCCATGCGGGAATGGACAACGACGGCATCCGCGAAGAAGCGATCAAAGTGTTTGAATGGAATCGCAAAGTCTTGTCAAACAGCCAGATGGAATGGCTTGAAAATCTGCCGATGATTCTCGAAAACCCGCGACTCCACTACCAAGTGCGCCACGCCTCCTGCCAGCCGTTCCCCAATTGGGGCTATGTCATCAGCGAACACAGCGCCGCACTCCATTTTCTCTTTCAAAACAGCCGTATCTGCTTCAACGGCCATTCCCATGTTCCGATCATCGCCCTCCACGCGCCAGGCGAACACGTCAACCTCCAACGCTTTGGCGGCATGATCACTCTTCCGCCAACTCATAATGTTCTCGTCGGCGTCGGCTCCGTCGGCCAACCACGCGATGGTGACAACCGCGCATGTGGCGTTATTTACGACACGGATGGCCATTCCGTTTATCTTTTAAGAGTTCCCTATGACATAGCCGCCGCGCAAAAACGCATCTACGCCGCGCATCTCCCCGAATTTCTCGCAGAAAGACTTTCAGTAGGACGCTAGCCATGACCGAATCTTCCTCCCTCCACACCAGTTTGATTGAACTCATTTACGACGCCGCCAGCATTCGCCGTTGGAACGATCAGATCAACCCCATGGATTTCACGGAGCTGGACAAGCAGTCGCACAAAATGATCATCGCCTACGTTCTCGCGCGGTTTGAGGAGGACCAAACGCCCGGCTCCATCAACTGGCTGCATCTCATTGAAGGCGGCCTTTTCGAAATGCTCCACCGCATCGTCCTCACGGATATCAAGCCTCCCATCTTCCACAAAATGATGGCGGAGCTTGGCAACGAACTCAACGAATGGGTCTGTCGCAATCTCCATGACAAGCTATCACAAATTCGCGGCGGCTTCGAAGAGCGTTTCCGTCAGTACTTTTTCGACCATGCCTATTCAGCCCGCGAAAAACGCGTGCTGAAGGCCGCGCACTTCCTCGCCACGCAATGGGAGTTCAATATCCTTTATAAAATGTGTCCTTTTATCAGCGGCACAGAGCAGATTCGCGAGCAGATCGAAGACCAGATTGAAGACCATTACGACCTGCTCGGCGTTCAGAAAATTTCCCTCAAACGGAAAACCGCTGGCTTTGTGGAACTGTGCGGACAGCTCCGTTTCCAGAAACGATGGTCGCAGTCGCCGCGAATTCCTGTCACGTCCGTGCTCGGTCACATGCTCGTCGTCGCGGCATTGACCTATTTTGCACTACAAGATACGGACGCCTGCGAACAACGCATCGTCAACGGCTTCTGGGGCGGCCTCTTCCATGACCTGCCCGAAGTCCTGACGCGCGACATCACGACGCCTGTCAAGAAATCCGTCGAAAAGCTCGACGAACTTATCAAGAAATATGAGAAAGAGCAGATGGAAGAGAAGCTATTCCCCCTCCTGCCCACGAAATGGCATCAAGACCTACAGTACTATACGGAAGACGAATTCTCCAACCGCGTCATCATCGACAACAAGATTCAGACGGGCCTCACCTACGAACAGCTGGACCGTGAACACAATGTCGCCGAACACCATCCCATCGACGGCGAAATCATCCGTGCATGCGACAATCTCGCCGCCTTCATCGAAGCCTCCCTCTCCATCCGCCATGGCGTCACTTCCCGTCATCTTGACGAAGGCGTTGACCGCCTTATCAAAATCTACCGTGACAAATCCGTCGGCCCTGTCGATTTCGGTCAGATTTTCCGTGCCTTCATGCCGGCGACGGTCAAGATGCCATAGGCTTCCGGCAACTATTTAGTGACGACAGAATTCATTCGTAACCTATTATAAACACGAGAAATGCAAAAATCTTCTGATTCCAAGATTGCCCTGCCCTATACGGACAAACCTCTGCTGGATAACCCGCAAGATTTCCATTTCGCCATCATCGCCGACAGGACTGGTGGTGAACGCAAAGGGCCTTTCGGGGAGACCATGAAAGCCTTGAATCTTCTGCGGCCTGAATTCACCATCTGCGTCGGCGATCTCGTGGAAGGATGCTATTGTTCGCCTACAGAACAACATGCTGAAAAGTGCATGAATGACGAATGGAATGAATTGGAGAATTTTATCGACAAGCTCGACATGCGCTTCTATTATGTCGTCGGCAACCATGACATCAATCTAGGCTGGCCAAACAACCACCTCGCGCATGATGTCTCCAAACGCGTTTGGATGGAACGACATGGCAACAAGACGTACTATGATTTCATGTACAAAAACTGTCATTTCATCTGTCTGGACTCGATGGACGGACGCGACGGACGGATTCCCGTCCAAGGCATTACAGACGAACAATACGCATGGGCAAGGCAAACCATCCGTGACCATGCCGATGCACGTTGGACATTCATTTTCATGCACATGCCTATTGACTGGACCAGCGACAAATGGCTCGCCTTCGAACGCGACATCAATTCCATCAACTACACGCTTTTCTGCGGAGATTGGCACAACCACGTGAAAGCCGTTCGTCATGGCAAGAACTACTACATGGTGGGAACCAGCGGCGGAATTCTTGACAAAGGCGTCATCCGCGACGACCTGCGTTACGGCATCATGGATTCCGTCACGTGGGTGACAGTCACAGACAACGGCCCCGTCATCGCCAACCTCCAACTATCGGGAATCCATGGCGATGACGTGCAACGCTGCGCGACAACTCTCGGCTGGATTGAAACACCTCTGGACTATCCAGACCATCTCACAATGGATGACGGACTCGACGCTGAAGGCTGTGGCGATGGTACTTACGACTGGCATTTTCGGCACGCCATGATCTTGCGCAACGGCGACTTCGTCATCAAACCGGACATTGTCATCGCTGGCGACGGAATCATCCACCGTTGGGGTGGTTTGAATTGGTACGGCGACAAGATGTACCCTCGCCCGCCTGAACTGGACACTCCTTTCTTCAACAACCACCGTGTCCTGAACATGGGCTTCATCGGCGACAAAAACGAAAATCTCCTCTGGCGAATCCGCCATGGAGAACTAGAGGGAACGTCTCCCAAACTAGTCATTCTCCATATCGGTTCTGAAAATCTACGCGCAGGAGAATCTCCCGAACGGACGCTCGAAGGCATATTGTACAACGTCCGCGCGATCCATATCGCCGTTCCCAACGCGAAAGTCGCCGTTCTCGCTCCGTTGGAGGATGTGCCAAGAGTCAAAGAACTTAAATCTTTGCTACGCCAAGCGATCGCCAATGACACCCGTGCGGATTACATGGATCTTTCCGAAGCCTACCGCACGCGCGGCACAGCCGCCTTGGAGGAAGCCTTTCTCTAAGGCCTCTATAGGCTTGCTTTATTCATGTTCCGCAACCAACGCCACCGTCATTGTAATGTTGTGTGGTCCTTGACAGTTTCATTGAATCGCCTCTAATTTAGCTTGACGAATGATTTCATCATAGCTCATGTCTGTTGGCCAGCCGTCAGCGCTGCCCAGCAAGTCTTTTACCGCATGGTGAAAACGTGATGGTGCTGTCAAATGTCCTAGTTGATGCAAATCACGGATAATTTTTGCCCAAAGCGCGGATTCGCTAGTTTTGCGTTCGCTGGCAAGTTGCTTGGCCATTGCGATCATCTCCGGCAATGCGTTATGCGTGATTTTCGAAGTATTTTTCATGATGAAAATTTGAACATATTATGTAGTATTTCTAGCAATATACATAATAATTTGTTTTAATCAAGCAAATAACTTTTTTTCACAAAAGATATTTTCAAAAATCACTATTCTTGACATAATTTCGTGCTACTATCATCCATTTTCTTGTTTTTTCGCAAAGATTTTCTCCATAGCTGCGAGCTTTCACATGACATCCTTTCCAACCGCGCAGCGATAACAACCGCGAGCCGCCGGAGCCATTGACTTTTTCAGCATTCAAAATTTATTTATTCAAACAAATCCTTCAGCGGATTGACGGCCCGGCGGCGAGGCAATCTGTTTGTTCCGTGTATTCAGTGGACTTATAACGAACATTCGTGTTCATTAGTGTTCATTAGTGGTTTATAATCAAACAGCGGATTATCGTCTGCCGCCATGACATCATGCAATCATCACTTGGCATCCAATTCCTGTACACGATGGATGAGCAACAGAAATTCCGCGCGTTGGCCATCGGCATCATCACCTAAAGCGGTCTGCGCACGCTTCACAGCGCGATCATAATTGGCGTCACCAGCAAATGGCGAACGACGAAGCCGCAAAGCGAATTCCGCAACGGAAGAGGCCCAATTCCAATTACTTGTCGGAGTAGGAACAGTCGTCAACGCAGTCATTTTCTCCACGGCGGGAGCGTCGCCCTGCGGCAGTTTGTAGCGCATGCGGAACGTTAGCAGTTCATCATTGGCGATTGCCTCCGTTTTCGCATATTTCAGCGGCTGCCATCCAGGCACGGCCTGTTTCTTGATGTCTTCCGATGCTTCTGCTGGCACAAGTTCATACAACACCGTGACTTGCTGCCCCATGCCGACTTCACCTGAATCCTTCGCATCGTTGCGGAAATCGGAAGAAGCCATCGCACGAAGCTCATAGCCCAACTGCCGATAAGCAAACACTTTGGATGGATTGAACTCCAACTGGAACTTCACATCGCGGCAAATCGTGACCATGTTGTTTGTCATTCCTTTGACAAAAATCTTCTGCGCCTCACGCGGCTCGTCAAGATAGAAGTAATTGCCATTGCCTTTATTGGCTAACATCTTCATCTTGTTATCCTTGTAGTTTCCCATACCACAACCGACAACTGTCAAATAGATGCACGACTTCTGCTTTGCTTCAACCATCTCCACAAGTTCTGCCTCACTGGAAGTTCCGACGTTGAAATCGCCATCAGTGATCAACACGATGCGATTGTTTCCACCTTTGATAAAATACCTTTCTGCCATCTGATACGCCATCTGGATGCCCGTACCGCCTGGCGTAAAACCATCTGCGTGTAGTTTCGCAATTGCCGCGCAGACAACTTCTGGATCCCATGCCGCTTCCAGAAGGATATTGACACCACCGCCATACGTAACCATGCTAACTATATCACCTTTACGAAGCTGCCGCGCCAACGCCGTCATGGCGTCTTTCACCATTGGGAACACAAATTCCATGGAGCCTGAATTGTCGATGAGAAACACATAATGCGATGACGGAAGTTCCTCCACAGGAACTGTTTTCGCCTGCACGCCGACCAACAGCAACTGATGGGATGAATTCCACGGTGCGGTCTGCATTTCAAAATGCGGCCGCATCATGTCGTCCTTTTCAGGCATGGGATAATCATAATGGAAATAGTTGAGAAGCTCTTCAATACGAACCGTATTCGGAGTCGGCAACCGCTTCTCCTGCAAGATCATGCGTCGCATCATCCCATAACCGGCCGTATCAACATCCGCACCAAATGTTGATAACGGATTGGTGATCACTGCCAAAAACGGCTTTTCGCTGACATCCTTGTATTCTTCTGTATTTTGCGATATTGGATTAGCCATCCATCCATCATTCATATCATTATTCATAATAGGTGGAGCAACGATATTTGTTGATCTACTGATGTTAAGTGCCACCACCCCTGCATCATCTGCTCGAACCCCAGATAATATATTAGCGGTATCCGCTATATTTCCGTCAATCAACGTATCATATGTAATATGATTTGATATATTTCCAACTCTATTCGCCGCAACATCCGCATTCGCAATTGTATTTGCCTCAATATTCAAATTTTCAACATTATTCTTTACATCACCTCTATCAATCGTCAAATCAGCCGATTTCAAGACATCCGTCATCGCATACGCATTGCCAGCAATCGTATCTCCGTCAACTATCAATGAAGTATCCAAATCGCCAGCATCTGACGAAGATATGCTCATTTTGTCAAATTGTAGCTTTGAATAGTCCACTGTTTGATTTTCAAGAACGATATCTGCAAGTTCACAGTTTGTTTCATAATATCCAAGAATATTTACTTCTTTTCCGTCATCCCTTGAGATGGTCATGTTTCCTTTTTGTTTTGCTTTGAGCATGACAAGTTCGCCATTTCCATCCAAAGCAATAGCGTCATCATTGACGACAATGGGAGCATTTGCCATGGGAGCTGTCACAGGCAAAGAAGCAGGCTTTGATGCCATCAACGCCAAATCACTGTCGGAATCGGCAAGTTTCGCTTTTAATATGGCCTTCGCCATAACAGGCTGGGATGCAACTGTCTCATCAACCTCTTCGGCTTGTTCCGTCATTGATTCTACCGACAGCATCAATGGCTTAAGAGCCATTGGCACAGCTCGCCTCTCTTTCATCGCCGCCCTGTCATCAGAATCAGCCT